>Ga0209777_10000073_pt1 | contig 167852 bp, 143 predicted proteins | sample FrelakmetHBP12HB_FD_187147 | JGI IMG/M metagenome (GOLD analysis project Ga0209777, IMG submission 187147) | Freshwater lake sediment microbial communities from the University of Notre Dame, USA, for methane emissions studies -HBP12 HB (SPAdes)... | ecosystem: Environmental > Aquatic >...
CTGCGGGACTCCACAAGAAGGATATCCCGATCCCTTGGCTGGGACGAAAGCACCTGCGTCTCCTCTTCGGCTAACGCATGATGTTAAGTCAAAAAACTAACGTGGGAATCCAGGCTAGTGTATTTTCGAAAAAGACCACTTGGGGAATTGGGGCAGGTGACGGGCCGTGATGTGACGACGTTGAGTTCTGCAGCAAAGCGGTTACAGATACGTGCAAAAGAGGATTTGGAATCGGCAGGAAGGATGAAGAATCTGTTGGAAGCAGCCTCCTGAATTGCAACATTGCAAGCCTGACCCAATAACTTCTTCTGGATGGCGGCCGGTTTGCTCGTGGCGTAAAGCCGGGCAGTTTCGGCGATGTCCTTTGCAGGAACCCACGTAATTTCCTCCACCTTATCGAGAGGGTATTGATTCACTTCATCGCAGAAGGCATCCCACACCGTCCTGCAGGTCACCACAAACCCGCCCTTCACAGGAATCTCGAAGGTACCAGAGAGTGCCGGTATTGCCGACGGTGTTTTGTACGCCACCTCCGACACATCCCAGATTGCTGGCTTCTGTCCTGCTTGATCCCACGCCACAAGGTTATCTGCAGATCCTTCGGGGGTTAGATCACATTCGCGAAGCAGTCTCCCTGTATCCATTCTGATCAGATGGGGCGCATGCGTCCACCGCTCCACGAACGTTCGGTCGAAGAGATGCTCATTGATGATCACATTGAGAAGACCCATTGCCAGCGCAGAGTCGGTTCCAGGCCTGATTTGAAGCCACTTCTTGGGCCTTGATGCAAACCAGGAAAGCCGCGGGTCTACGGAAATGATTTTGGTCCCCCTCTTCATGAGATCGACAATCCAATGCCCTAAAAGGTTGTCCGGACAGGTCGCATGGATATTGTACCCCCACACGATCATGCACTCCGGGACCTTGAATCTCGGGTCATCGTACCGGTCGGGCAGCCACTGCCCTGCATCAAAGACGCGGTAATCGCCCTGTATCATATGGACGGCGGCAATCCTCGGGCTGTAGCAGGCGTTGCCGCTCAGGGCAAACATGACGTTAGGGCTGCCGAAGGCGTAGGCAAGCATACAGATCCAGGGCCCGATATCCCTCCCTGTGCCCATGGAAAAGATAACGCTTTCAGGGCCGAAGCCTTCCCTTATTTCTTTCATTCTTTTTTCTATGAGGTCCAAGGCCTCATCCCAGGAAATCTCCTTCCACTTTCCCTCCCCTCTCTCGCCGACCCGCTTCAGGGATTTGGTCAGACGATCGGAGTGTTCCACGTACTGGGTCATGGCAAGTACCCGGGCACAAAGGCGTCCCTGATTCCACGGGTGCTCCCGGTCTCCTTCAATCTTTGCCAAATTGCCGCCTTTGATGTGGGCGAGGACACCGCAACCCCCATGGCACCCCGGACCTGCGGACCAGGTGGTGGTCCGGACTATCTGAGTATCTCTGTCTCCCATGAGATCAACCTCCTTTTTCCGTTGACGATAGAGCCTTCAGAACTCTAAAGTCGTGCGTCTCAAGGGGTAGCCACCTTTTTTGCCAGAATCGGCAAAGAGATAATTTTCACAAGTCTATTTCATGCATTGACAAGAAGAGTTGCCTGTGTGACCATTGAGTTATAACCACATTGTGGTACTCAACCTGAAAACAAATTCTTTGCACCCTCTATCGCCTCGGTCCTCCGGGGAGGAACCCAATCGATAAAAAGGAATTCTCTCATATAAGACACCATCTGGGAGAAACTCAGAAGCAACTAGCCTAGTTGCTGGGTGCATCTCCTAATGCTATCCAGAGCTTTGAGCAGGGGTGGCGGAACATTCCCGTCCATACCGAACGTCAGGTGCTATTTCTTCTGGCATTGAGGGAATCCAATGGTAAAAAAAGCAGGCCCTGCTGGGTGATGCGAAAATGCCCTGAGAAGATTAAGCAAAAGTTAAACCCTTCGTGAGAAGGAACGGGGGAAGACCGACCATGAGGAGAGTTAGCATCGTACAGAATAGACAGAAAGCCTTGTGATTCATGCTCGGCATTGCAGCAACAGTGGCCCTGTTTGGTGCGTTTCCATGGACTTCTGGCGCAGCCGTGTCGCCCCGGGATATGGCAACTGGGCAGTCATTTGACTCGGGGCCGAGCGCTACGGCGAATGCGATCCTGTCGCGTAGCCCCTCGCCTCCTGAGGACGCGCAGCAGGCAATCGAGCGCTGCCCCGGCCTGAACCATGACACCGCCACCGCGGACGTCCTCGCGGAAGTCGAAGCAGCTCTGCGCAAGAACTCGAAAGACGACCTCCCCGATAACGCCGACCTGCAACGCATGATGCAGGGTGACCTGGCGCGTTGGAAGGAAATGGCCCAGAACCCACAATCCAAGAAAAACCAGCAGGACCTTCAGGCTTTAGGCCGCGCTGCCCAGGAGTACAGCCGCCAGATGCCCGGTGATCCCAAGCTGATCAATGAACTCCCGCGTCTGGAGGATGCCTGGACCGCCAACTGGAAACGTCTCCAAAAAAGGCTGGATGAGCTTAGTGTACAATACGACGAACACGATCCCTGCCGCACAGACTCAAGCCGCGGGTGCGCTGAGCGCGTGATGAAGGAGTGGAACGACAAGAAAGTACAGGCCGTGGATGCATACCTCGGCGAGGCGCGCACGATATGGAACAAGATGGCGGCAACCATGAACCAGTTGATCATCGGGAGCGGCCGCGAACGCGCCTTTGCTTACTATGACATGGTGAAGCGCCTGGTCCGCAAAGCGGATGCCTGCCCGGCTTCCGAGATCGTGGACTTCCTTGTTAAGAAGTCAGGCGACAACAATTCTCGCCGTTGAAGGCGCGGGTGGATGTTGCTCTCGAGACGGTCCTACGGCTGTGTATTCCCTTGTGCCGCTTCGTGCGAGGAAGATCTAACTTTGCGGGTGAAAGCGAGATGTGCGAAATAGCTCGCCTGGTAGGGATTGATCAAATGTCCAAGATCCGAAAAGCCAAGGTGCTAATGTGTGGGGCTATTGTGCTCTTTCTGTTCGTTGGAAGACACGAGACGTCTGCTGGCGACGCTTGCATCAAACCAATCCCATTGGTGAAAGGGAGCTGGACTGGTCAGTAGTCAGGGAGTGGAGAGTACGACAATCGCCATCCCAGAGTAGGGATCACCCGTGAGAAGGGGGCAGGATCGATCCAGGGTAAGATGAGTGTGCAGTTTGAAGGCAACAGATTTGATGGGGGGATCACAGGCGACGCAAAGGGGACCTCGGACTCTGAAATGATGGACGGTAAGGCCACCAGTCATATCGAGAGTGGAGCCTCTGTCAGTGGTGGCGAACTCTGGTTGTTTCTTAAACCGAACAATGAAGGACAATTGGATTGGCGTAACAATAAGATCTCCGGTGAGAAAACCATGCAGATGCATTATGGCAACCCGGCTGTGGACATTCCTAAATCGACCCCACTGAAAGGCTCGTCCCAGATCAAATTCACCTTCAAGGTCGAGAGCTGCGTCTTCCTGCGTGGTCGGGTCGATGAAGCCGCAGTCTGGTTGGCGCAAACAGGCCCCAGCAGCGGGCATAGAGATGCAAAGGTCCAGACCGCCTTTGTGCTTAAACACCAGCTTCATGGTGAATATGAGCAGGCGTCAGCCGAACTCGATGCGATCTTTGCCGAGGCGGAGAAGGACTACCTCACGCCGCTGGATCTTGCTATATCGGCTCGCTTTGCGTATCTGAAGCACAGGGAGAAAATTCAGGAAGTCCTGTATCGGGTGAGACCGGTGATATTGCGTTTGAGTTATGAGCTTCAAGACTGCCTTTGGAAGCGCGTGCAGAATTGGATTGCCCCCAAGCAAGTGCACATGCTGGACATATTGTTGGAATATTACAAGACGGTTTCAAAGGAATCAATGGAGGTGATTGCCGGTGCCACGAAGTTGGTCCTCCAGGCTAACAGAGATACACTGGCCCTTCTGGAGGATTGCGCAGTTAGTGATGGTTATCTCGCCATCATAGCCATGACTCACAAAAAGATCGGCGATGACGTTGTGAAACAAATAATGCAACACAAGAGACGTTTGTTTACGAACGAAGAAGGTAAGATGGTGGAGTACACCCAAGAGAATCTCGACAAGTGGATCCGATCGCGGGAATTCAAGAAATGGCTGGACGAACACCCTGAAATCAAAGACCTGTGGGAACAGAGCCAGCGACAACCCTCACCGAGCGATGTTCCACCGTCACTGCCCGATCTGGATATTAAGTAATTCCTGTAGGTGAGCGCATAAACTCTCCCGGGAGATTCTCGCAGAGACAGTACCGACTCGACGAAGGAACATGAAGACGTCAAATTGAACTATGCCATGGGCAAGAGCCTAGTGAAAGGCGATGGGTGAGACCTTTGAAGGGCTGAACAGAAGGGAAGGAGGCACGCATGCAGAGACAATGGGAACGCTGTTGTGTGGTGGCGGCTGCTGTCGTAACGATCATCGGGGTGACCGACCCGCGTCCGATCATGGGTGGGGAGAAAGCAGGTGGCATGTCGGGGTGGAAGGTAATCAAGGAAACCGGAGGAAAGTGTCAGTTGTCCATTCCGGGTGACTGGTCTTTGGCGATGCCTGGCGTGGGATTGGCCCAGGATCCGACCCAGAAAGCATCCGCCGCGGTGCAAACTGACACGCTCAATTCGTGGAGCGAACTCAAGGAGACTGCCAAACAGTTACTCAAGCCGACAGCGATTCAGGAGGATGGGCCGAACCGCTTTGCCTTCACCTACACGTATGGGAAACCGGGAGCCCATTATTACGTTGCCAAACGATTCAGTGGGTTCAACTGTGTGGCGCAGGTTGATCTGAATGACGCAGGCTCTGCTGAGAAGTATGGGAGCATTGCGAAACAGATGATTGAGAGCCTGGATAAGGTACCATGACCGGGCGAGGAGGAGAATTTATAAGGTCGTTATTGGGTCTTCACACGATGAGGTGCAATCAAACAACGGCGAGCGGGATCACGCCCAGCAAGGAAACAAGAAGATGGTCCAACACACCTGAAGGACAACCGATCGGCGAGGGCACTGCGTAATCCAGCCGGTCATCGCTTCATGATCAACACGATCACTCAGGAGGGTCAATCGATGAAGACTACGGTTCGCATCCTACTTGCACTCATTCTTATGTTCTCGACCGCGGCGGTGATGGCTGGGCGCGAGGACGATGTTCCAGGCAGCCAGGACCATCCCCTCTTTACCCGCATGCCGAACTTTTACCTTGGCGAGTTCTCCCAGCGTGACTATGATTCGTATCAGTTTCGAAACGTGCAGGGCGGGCCGCTGGTCGAAGGCCGGAAAACGGAGATTCGCTATTGGCTGAAATCCGGCAATCCTTCAGTGAGCGCGCTCCAGATTTGTCGGAACCACACCAACGCGATCAAGAAGGTAGGCGGGACTGTGCTACACGATAACAATCGTAATGGTGCGACGATGAAGTTGGCGAAAGAAGGGACCGAGGTCTGGGCCGAGATCGCCTGTGACCAAGATCGGTACACGCTCACAATCGTCGAAACAAAGGCCATGGAGCAAGTAATCACGGCTGATATGATGCTGGAAGCCCTGAAGAAGCAGGGCTTCATAGCGCTCGATATTCATTTCGACACGGGCAAAGCGACGATCAAGCCAGAGTCGCAGCCGATCATCGTTCAGATTGTGGCGCTTATGAAGGGACACTCGGACCTAAATCTCAGCGTCGAGGGCCATACCGATAGTGTCGGTACGCCGACATCGAACAAGACTCTGGCAGACGCGCGGGCGCAAGCTGTGGTGGCGGCGCTGGTGGGCCAAGGCGTAGACGGGAAGCGTCTCAGCGCAGTAGGGTACGGCCAGGAGCGACCTGTCGCGGACAATCGCACTGAGGAAGGCCGAGCCAAGAATCGGCGCGTCGAGCTGGTCAAGAAATAATGCAGAGCTTAATGTAAATAATTCCCTCTCACGAAACGGGTATCCAGGAAAAGTTGGACCTCTCGATTATCGTTTCTCCCTCGTCCTCACTAATCGGTATTTGACTTTTTACGAGTTCATCATTGATGATAAATTTGTAAAAAGTCAAGAAGAATGTCATTGCGAGCGGAGCGAAGCAATCTCACCATCAATAACCAATTGAAATTATTAGATTCGTCACTCTGTTCCTCGCAATGACAGACCTATCCACTTTTTACGAGTTCATCACTGTTGTAAAACGTAGAAATTGGAATTATGATGAGAGGTAGAATGTTTGATCATCAGAGCCACGGGGGCATGGTTCTGAATCTAAGGCAAAGACTGTGGTGCCGACTCATTCCGGCGGCACATTTTCGTGGCCAGACCCTAAGAAACGGCGGAGCGACTGAACCAGGTGAGGAAGGAGATGGACCGTCCAGAAGAACAGAATGAAATGTTGGAAAGTGTTCTAAGATCTGCCGGCCTGGATCATTCCTTTCCCCGCCGTCACTTCCTCAAACTGAGCGGTGTCTCCATCATCGGGATGTCTGTGCTTGGGCCGTCTCTCGCCAGAGGGACAACAAAGCCCCTGATTATTATGGAACAGGCCCAGGGCATCGTGGTCGCGGACCCGATAAAATGTGTCGGGTGCGGGCGTTGCGAACTGGCCTGCACCGAGTTCAATGACGGCAAAGCTTCGCCGGCGCTATCGAGGATCAAGGTTGACCGGAACCTTAACTTCGGGCCCAAGGGCGTATTCGCCGGCCGGCAGGGACAGGGCAACTGGGGAAACGGGCTGGTTGTACAGGACCTCTGCAAACAGTGCCCTCACCCTGTACCCTGTGCCGACGCCTGCCCCAAGGATGCCATTGTGGTTGCCCCTCGGGGCAATGCTCGTGCGGTCGACCCAGACAAGTGCAATGGCTGCAAGGTGTGCCTGAAAGCATGTCCCTGGGATATGATCTCATTCGACCCGGATTCCAACAAGGCTACCAAGTGCTTCCTCTGCAATGGGAAACCGAAATGCGTGGAGGCTTGCCCTGCTGAGTCGCTCAGTTACGTGCCCTGGCATGACCTGACTAACAAGGTACCCCGTCGCATTACGCCCACGGCAGTGACTCCACCAGTGAAAACCGCGGCTTGCCAGGAGTGTCACCTGCCCGGTGGAGGGAAGGTCGTTACGCAGGGTATCCGCATGTTCCTGGAGATGGCCAAGGGCGGGAAACCGTTCTCTGTACGAGAGTTCGGCTTCAGGTGGATCGATCTCGCCGGCACGATTTTGATTCCCGTAGCGATGCTTTTTGTCGGCGTCCATGCCGCGCTTCGGGCTGTAGTGAACGGAGAAAAAGGAAAATCTTGTGCGGGAGCGGGCGAGGTAAAAGTGTCTGAGGGGATGGCGCAAGGCTTACAAGGAGAAGAAGGAACGGGCACTGAGGGCGCTGTCGGCGCTGTCGAACCTCCCTGCGGGAAGGCCGCCTGTGATTCGGGACGAGGAGAAGGAGGAGCCTCGCCAATGCGTCCGGGTGCCGGAGAAGAAACTGCACCTGGCCAAGAAGAGAGTTGAGGTCAAGGAGCTGCTTGCCGTGAAAAGGACCTATCTCCATCCCCTGCCTCTGAGGATATGGCATTGGGCGAACGCTCTCATGATTATACTCCTCATCATTACCGGTATCGAGCTCCGTATACCAGGGATCGCAGCTCTGCCTCCCAACAGTACTCCTCTCCTGGTGCACAATTACGTGGGTTGGACGATGACGGCTTCTTCTCTCTTCTGGCTCGTATACAGCCTTATAACCGGTAATCTACGGCGGCATTACGTGATCAGGAGACGGGATTTCAAGGGGACTTTCAAACAGGCAAGGTTTTATCTTTCCTCTATTTTCAGGGGACAAGAGAACCCTTTCAGGACGTCACCCGATGAAAAGTTTAATCCCCTTCAGAAAATTGCCTACGGAGCCATGATGTGCATCTTTACCCCGGTTCTCGTCATCACCGGGGTCCTCCTCAACGATAAACTCCTTTTCCGTAAGTATATTCTTCTTTTGAACGTTGTGAGGGTACTGGATGGCATTCACGTTATTGGTGCCTACGTGGTTGTCCTCTACCTCGTTGTCCATATCTACATGTCGACCCTCGGCTGGAAGGCTTCTTCCCACATAAAGGCAATGATCGTGGGCTACGAGGAAGAACCCGGGGAGGACCGCATGTAAAAGGAACCATCGCATTGCGACCACGGCTGTGCTTCACCGGAGAAAGACTTGGCCTGTGAAGAGCGCCACAAAAAGTAGGAAGGAGAAATGCCTATGGCCAGATACGGAGGATGGGCCGGAAAGGTGCTTCACGTTGATTTATCGACCGGACGTACCTGGACCGAGGATACCGTAGACAAGTATAAGGACTATTTGGGCGGCACCGGGATAGGCTACAAGGTGATGTGGGACGAGGTCCCGGCGGGGACGAAGCCGTACGATCCTGAGAACAGGATGATCTTCGCGGTGGGACCACTGGCGGGAACCGGCGCCCCCTGTAATGGCCGCACTGCAATCACCACCCTCTGGCCGACCTGTTGGCCAGAGCCTCTCGTAGCGACCGGACATATGGGGGGACAGTTTGCCGCCAAACTGAAATATGCGGGCTACGATGCGATCGTTATCAAGGGGAGGGCTGACCGCCCTGTCTGGCTGTCTATCGTCGACAAACAGGTGGAGATTAAAGATGCCCGTCATCTCTGGGGAGAAGGCATTCGCTGGACGACAACAGCGATCTCTCAAGTGATGGGGCCCGACGCGGTCGTGGCCGCCATTGGACAGGCGGGTGAAAACCTGGTACCCATGTCCGTGGTGATGAACTCCGTCTCCCACTCTGCCGGTGGAATAGGTTCGGTGATGGGATCCAAGAACCTCAAAGCCATCGGGCTGGCCGGAACCGGCAGCGTCCGGATTGCCGGCAACAAGGATGAGTGGGAGAAGCTCGTCAAGTACCACCTCTCCCTCCTCGGCGCAAACAACCAGCACGTCGTACCCAGCTCACCGCAACCGTGGGCGGAGTTTTATGAGCCCAGCACCCGCTGGAAGGGCTCCAAAGGCCGTGTCTGGGGAGCCGCTGACCGTCCCATAGAAACGGGAACATGCGAACCCCACAACTTGAACCAGATCGCGTACCGGACGAACAATGCTGCCTTCTACCTGGGGGACATTGCGTGGCAGTACACCATCCGGGGAAATGGCTGTTCAGGCTGCCCCATCAGGTGCCACACGATGATCAAGGTCCCTTCCGTAGCCGCGAAATATGACATCCCTGAGGTGGGGCAAAACACGTGCGCCGGCCTCAATTTCGGCCGCTCCTTCTTCAAGACATTCCCTGATGGCCAAAGGGGCATGACAAACGTAGAGGCTTGCATGGTCGGCATGCACCTCGCCGATGACCTGGGTATCTGGTGCAACTATGGCCAGTTGCAGCGTGACTTCCAGAAGCTTTACTACGAGGGCTTGATCAAGAGCAAGGTGGGCGAGAAAGAGTTCAGAAGTTACTCTTGGGACAAATACGAAAAGGGGGATCCCTCTTTCCTCTTTGAGCTGCTTCCGAGGATTGCCTCCAAAGACGGAGAGCTGGGAACCGCTCTCGGTCTTGGGACGGGCTATCTCCTGGAACGCTGGACAATCGCAGAAGAGATGTGGAGACGGGATCACAAGCTTAATTACTGGAAGATGGGTCATCCCAAGCATCACTCATCTGAGGAGGCCGGTCAATGCGGACTCCTTATCAATTTGCAGTTCAACCGCGATCCCCAGTGTCACTCCCACATCAATTTCATACGGAATGGCCTGCCTTTGTCGGTACAGAAAGGCCTGGCGGCCGAGATCTGGGGATCACCCGATGCCGTCGATGGGGTAGGCGCGTATACCCCGATGAACCCGTCAAAGGCAAAGATGGCCAAATGGTCGCTGCTCCGGAAGGAGCTCCATGATTCGCTGTCCCTCTGTAACTGGATGGGACCCTGGGTGGCCTCACCGCTCAAAGAGCGTGGTTACCGCGGCGATGATTCGATCGAATCGATGCTTTACAGCCTTGTGACCGGAGATAAGAAAGACCGGCAGGAACTGGACCGGGTGGCCGAACGTATCTTCGACTTGCACCGGGCTCTTACCATCCGTGAGATGGGAACGAAGGAGATGCGCATCAAGCACGACACCATTCCTGAATGGGCGTTTCAGGACAAGACGGAGAAGGTTCCTTTTACGAAGGGGACCACACGTATGGATAGAAACGACGTCAACGTCGCCATGGATATGTTTTACGATGAGATGGGTTGGGACAGGGCCACCGGGGCACCTACAAGAGCAGCCTACCGAAGGGCAGGGTTGGACCAGATTGCAGATGATTTGGGGAAGAAAGGCCTTTTACCCTGAATCGGGTACCTCCGGTGGGAAAGCAGCCGTTCTTCCATCCAGGGCAATTTGCCGCGCTCGGTTTCCTTGAGCTCTCTCTAAGGAAATAAATGTTGCATTGGAGGGCGAAATTCGAGAGGTGCGCCGACAGTGGGATCAGGATTTTCGTGTGATCGCAGCAACGATATAAGCGGTCAGACCTCACAACTTGTGGATAAACGAGTTTACCTGGGACATCCGTTAACGAGATCCCTATCGATTCCGCTTAAGGAACCCAATCGGCCATGAAGATATGAAACTCCCCCGGATGCTTCGCGTTCCGATTGGAGATGAAAACCACCCGCTTACCGTCAGGGCTGAACATGGGAAAGGAATCAAACCCGGGATGAAAGGAAATTTGCTCCAGGCCCGTCCCGTCCACATTGATGAGATAGAGATTGAAGGACCGCCCCTCCGGTTGATGGAGGTTCGAGGCAAAGATGATCTGCTTTCCGTTCGGATGAAAAAAAGGGCAGAAATTGGAGGCTCCGTTGTCAGTGATCTGTCTTTGATCCGATCCATCTGATTTCATGACAAAGAGTTCGAGCCTTCCTCCAACAACCTGCCTCTTTTTCAGGTTCTCCTCATACTCCTCCAGCTCTCTGCCCTTCGGGTGGTAAGCCCTGTAGACGATCATCTTCCCGTCCCCAGAGAAAAAGGGACCACCATCGTAACCCTTCTGATCGGTCAATCGTTTGACCCCACTCCCATCCGAATTCATGGTGTAGATGTCCAGGTCACCATCCCTGAGTGAGGTAAAGACGATCTTCCCCTCCTGCGACACGGTCCCCTCAGCATTATAGTCACCTGTGGAGGTCAACTGCTTTAGGTCCGTGCCGTCGATGTCGGCTGTAAAGATCTCGTAAGGATGCAGAGGCCAGACAAACCGTCTCTCCCTCGGCGGCACAGGCGGGCAATCCGGGACAGCAAGGTGCGTTGACGAGAAGAGGATCCGTTTACCATCCGGAAAAAAGTAGGCACAGGTCGTTTGTCCCTTTCCCGTACTCACCAGCCGGACGTCACTTCCATCGGTGTTCATCGTAAAGATCTGGTCGCACTGAAATCGATCGCGGGTTGCCTGGAAGATGAGCTTCTTTCCATCAAAAGAGAAATAGGCTTCTGCATTCTTTCCTGAAAAAGTGAGCTGCCGCAGGTTCGAAAGGTGTTTCTCCTGAGGAAGGAGAAGAGATTGTCCCACAGCTCTATAATTGACCATGAATAGTAAAACTGCAGATAACAACACGAGCGATCCAAACCAGAGAATTCCCAATCTGCGTTTTCCCATTGATAGAGGCCCTTATAAAGCGCAACCTGAAGGTTGCGGCTACAATTCCTTTGTCTCCGTATCTCCGTGTCTTTCCTGTCGTGGTGGGCAGTGCCCACCCTACTCTTTCTGCCTGCCGCTCTCTGTCTACTGCCTTCCGCCTACTGCTTTCTCCCTTCCGCTTCTTGTTTCCCCATCACCCTATCTCCCCATTTCCCCAATCTCTTCCATTACCGTTACGGTTCCGTCAAGAACTCATAGGCCGTGAGGGAAACCAGCCGGGTGACATCGGTCAGTTTCTCGAAATCGATCGCTTCCAGATTATCCTGAAGGGTGTGGAGTTTTTTGTGATCCGACGCAAAAAAATCCAGGGCGGGGATTCCTTTTTGATGAAACGGGAAGTGGTCGCTGCCGTAACTGAAGGCGTAGCGGTCAATATTCCGGCCCTCCGTGAGACCCAGTTGGTGAAGAAATCTCCGGCTGCGCTCAGCAAGTTCCGGGTACGTTGACTTCCCGATGGAAAAGACTTCTCTCTTTCCGGTCGATCTCCCGATGGAGTCCAGGGAGAACATCGCTTTCATCTGGGCCAGAGGGACAAAGGGATTTTCAACGAAGTAACTCGACCCCTTCAGTCCCCATTCTTCCCCTCCGAAGAAGAGGACAAGGACACTCTTCCCAAGATCTGCCTTTCTTTCTGCCAACGATCGGGTCATCTCAAGAAGGGCCGCCACCCCGGAGGCGTTGTCGTCGGCACCCGGATAAAATGCCCCGCCTCTTTCATCCGCTCCCAGATGGTCATAATGGGCACCCAGAACGAGAAACTCGCTTTTCTTCTCGGGATCACGACCCGATAGAATCCCTCCGATATTGGCATCACTGACCCGCACTTCCTTAAACCGGAGAATAAATTCGAGAAATCCATCCTTCTGATCAAAAAAACTTCGTATGCCTTTTTCTTCCTGTTGGTTATAGGGGATGAGGAAAACAGGTATTTCCACGGCGAAGTGTATTTCTTCTCCTGACGCCGCAACCTTCGAAGCCTCGATTAAGCGGTTCATCCCGTAACCCTTCTCTTCCTTCTCTTTAGAATTATTTTCCAACCCCGGAGGGAAATAGGAAGGGTAAGTAATATAAGAAGACAGGGTATCCAGTCCGTTTTCCCGGATAAAGATGAGGAGAGCCGCAGGGTTTCGGGACTGGAGTTCGTCGATCTTCTTCAACACGACCTCAGAAGAAGGGGCATTCGAGGTGTCAAGATAAGCAATCGCACTTCTTTCAGAGAGGTCTGCTACCGCTTCGACATTGTCGGTAAAGAGGATCGGCCCTTTCCACTCCCCTTCCTTTGAGAATCGGAAAGGAATGGCCTTGATGGTTATGTCCCTCTGGGACGGCGTTAGGCTCAGATTGATCTCTTCAATATCCCTGACGGTGATGGAGAAAGGCTGAATAATCGGCGTGATCCCCATCTCTTCCAGCCTTTTTGTGATGTACTCCTGGGCCTTCCGGTACCCGGGAGTCCCCGGAAGTCTTCCCCTCAACTCCTCTGAAGCCAGATAAGCAACGTGCTCCCTCAATTTCCGGGACTCGATTTGAATCGGAAGGTCTCTTAACGAAAAGTCATAGGAGGTGAATGAATGTTCCGCCGGTAAGTCGCCTCTGTATGCAGGCTTCCCTTCCTTAAAGACGATATAACTGTCCCAGCCATAGAAGAAGATGTAGGAAGACCGTGAAAGGGCTTCCGGCGATTTCCCAAAATAGATGGTCACCCACTTCCCGTTCCGAAGAGGATGGGGATAGGTGAGGAGAAAGGATTCTCCTTCCTGATCCACCCTTCTTCCGTCAATGGCAAAACTGCCATCCTTCAATTGAACCAGCTTGGGCAGCATCGAGAAGAGTCTCGAAAAAATGGGCGACCTCCAGCTATCGCCGAAAAGCATCAGCGAGGAATTTCGGAGTTCCTCTTCTTTGAACTCATGGAGAGCAACAATTCTTCCGCCCTTCCTTTCCCTGGCCCTGACGGCCAATTCTTCATAGATTTTTCTGCTCTCTTCGTTGCCTTTTCCAGGAAGCACAAAGACCTTTTCCGGGTCCTCCAGCAGTGCATTCAGCCCGGGGACAATCTCCTCACGATAAAGCCTTCGAAAGACCTCGGCGTCGGGGTCTACCACGAGAGAAGATGGCATCCCCCTCACTTCTATTGAAAAGAGAGTAATCTTTTCTGAGACCTCCAGAGATAGCCTCTTCTTTTCTCCTCCGGCTTCAACCACGACCGGCACCGTAAGCCGATAAACCTCTCCTTCCTGAACCAGCTCGGCCGAGATGAAATAGCTCTTTGCTATAACCCTGTATTTGACATTTTCGAGCTTGAGTCGAGGTCCCCCGGCCCTGTCAAGCCACTGCGAAAAGAACCAATCGAACTTCCTGTCGCTGGCCTCTTCAAAAACTTTTTGGATGTCCTCCCAACTGGCCGCCTTGCCTCCGTAGAGCCTGGCAAAATTCCTCAGGGTTTCAAAAAAGCGGTCCTTCCCAACCGTTTCGCGAAGCATGTGAAAGACCATAGAGCCTTTCCCGTAGCCGATCTGGCTATCGAGCTCGTCCTCTTTTCCTCCAAACTGGCGGAGGGGGTAGTCTTTCAAAGGAAGGACTTGAATAGCATATTTCTGCAAAATGCCCTGGCGGTGTTTGCGGGCGACGTCTTCCCCCATCTTCAGTTCTTTATAGTAATAGTTGGTGCAATACGTGGTCAAAGCTTCCACCCAGTTGCCAGGTCCCGGTTTAACCGACACATAATGCCCCCACCACGAATGAACGATCTCATGGTCGAGGGCACCCGGTCTCAGAAATTCTTTCCCCTGCCGGATGGCTTTCGGGTCAAGGAGGGTAAACGTCGGAATGCCGTAGCCGCTTGAAAAGAAGTTCTGGACGATGTCAAATTTCTTGAAGGGAAACGGCCCCAGCAGAGCCGTATAGACTTCCAGGTATTCCGCTGCCGCATCAAGAAAGATTTCCGAGAAAGAGTCATCCTCGGCAAAGAAGTACGCCGAAACTCGAATGCCGTTGACATCTCTCCTCCTGACAGAGTAAATCCCCGCCACGAGAGTGAGACTTTCCGTTGGCAGTTCGTAAGACCATTCACTCTTCCAGAACCCCCTTGTCAGGTCTTCTGATAAGAGCTCCCCCTGAGTGACAACCCGGAATGGCTCCGGAACGACAGCTTCCACCCTGAAGGTGGCTCTTGATCCAGGTCGATCAGGATACCATCCGGAATTCGATGATAAGTAGACCCCTTCCAGACTGATGATTCCCGACGTCTGATCTCCTCTCACAAACTGGAGACTCTTTTCCTTCTCCACCGGATCGTAAATCTGGCCCTCATAGGAAATAAACAGGAACAAGGATGGGCCAGCCTTGCTTAGCTTAACATCGATCCTTTTCGTCTCACGGGAGGAGGCAGCCTCAGTCCAGAGAAGGGGTTCGCCGGTTTTTTGATCCGCAATTCGAGTGACCTTCAATCCGGACCTTAGAAAGAAGGAAAGGGTCTGCTCTCCGTCTCCCTGGAGGCGAATCGTCAGCCGGTCTTCAGCCTTGATATGATGATAGGAGGGAAAAATCTGGACGACGAGATGGTGAGATTCGATATCGTATGAAAAATTTTCGGAGGAGGCCCGCGCTTCATGAAAATTCAAAGCCACCAGGAAAAGAAGCACCAAACAACTTGAAGCTTTCAGGAGTCGACCGTCTTTCATACACTGAATTCTAACACAAGCGGCAGCGCGATTATAGTCCTTTTCTCTTGACGTTACCCTGCAGGGAATGGTACGAAACCGTTTCCTACGGACCCAACCGGCCTCTTATCCTTTACCTTAGAGCTTATCCTTAAATAGCTTCCCCCCCTTTCATAAAGGGGGGCGAGGGGGGATTTAATACAGCCACATCGGGGAAATCCCCCTAAATCCCCCTTTTTCAAAGGGGGACTTTGTCAAGCGGAATTATCTGCGGATAAGTCCTTGATCGAGACCTATCTTCATGTTTTGTGAGAGGCCGGCCAGACATGGGTAATTCAGTGGAAATTCCCGGCGAGAAATGGCAGAATCCCAGTAGTTTGTTTTGGCAAAGAATGGAGTCTACGGGGACGGAAGGAGAGAGATGAAATACGATTTCGATCAGGTCATTGAACGAAGAAATACGGACAGCATGAAATGGAGAAAGTACCCGGCGGATGTCATCCCGATGTGGGTGGCGGACATGGATTTTGTTGCTCCCGAACCCGTGATCCGGGCCCTCCACGAACGGCTTGATCATGGCATCCTCGGTTACACCTTGCCACCTGATGAACTGAGGAGCGTCATTCGGGAAAGGCTCAAAAGGCTTTACAACTGGGAGAGCCAGGACGAGGAAATCGTCTTCGTCCCCGGCATGGTAACAGGTCTAAACGTGGCATTCCAGGCCTACGCAGAACCCGGAGATGGGGTCCTGGTTCAGCCACCCGTTTACTTCCATTTCGTGAATGATCCCGTGCTTCACGGCCGGGTTCTCAACGACCCTCCCCTCGTCCCGAAGGGTGATACGTACGAGATTGACTTCGAGGTTTTTGAAAGATCGATCACCGACAGGACCAGACTCTTCATCCTCTGCAATCCTCATAACCCTGTGGGCCGTGTCTATACGGTCACGGAATTGGAAAGACTTGCCGAGATTTGCCTCCGACATCACCTTATCATCTGTTCTGACGAAATTCACTGCGATCTTCTCTATCCGGGCTATCACCACGTGCCGATTGCCACATTGGCCCCGGAAGTGGCAGACCACACCGTTACACTCATGGCAGGAAGCAAAACATTCAATCTGGCAGGTCTGAGCTGCGGCTTTGCCATAATGCCGGACCAGAAGCTCCGCGGCATCTGGGAGACGTTCTCTCTCGGCCTCATACCCCGCGTAAGCATCATGGGACACGCGGGAACCCTCGCAGCCCTTCAGGATGGCCAGGAGTGGCTGGACCAGGTACTTTCCTATTTGAAAACCAACAGGGACTACCTTGTCCGGTATGTCGGGGAAAAGCTGCCTGGCATTTATATGACCAGGATGGAGGCGACCTACCTTGCCTGGCTGGACTGCAGGAATTCGGGGATCCAGGGGAATCCCTTTCAGTTTTTCCTGAAAGAGGCGAAAGTGGCGCTCAACAACGGGAAGGAATTCGGGAAGGGGGGAGAAGGATTCGTCCGCCTGAACTTCGCCTGCCCCAGAAGGACCTTGACGGAAGCACTGGAGCAGATGCGAGGTGCACTACAGAGACTCTAAGGTCATCTTGACATATCGATATCTGCTATGATACATATAGCAATATGAAAACAACCGTAGAGATTCCTGACACACTCCTCAAGGAAGCAAAGAAGTTGGCCTCCACCAAAGGAACGACTGTCAGAGCCCTTATTGAAGAGGGGCTCCGGCGGGTCATCGATGAACGGAAACGGGCGGGAGATTTTCGCCTGCGTAAGGCAACGTTTAAAGGCAAGGGCATCCAGCCCCACCTCGGCGGTTCTTCCTGGGAACGTATCCGCGACCTCGCCTATGAGGGACGAGGCGGATGATCGCTATCGACACGAATATCATGGTCTACGCCCATCGGGAGGATTCCCCCTGGCACGATGCTGCATACCGCCTGATCAGCCAGTTGGCTGAAGGACGGGCCTCCTGGGCCATCCCATGGCCATGTGTCCATGAATTCCTGGCTATCGTCACTCATCCCAGAATCTATTTGCCACCCAGTCCTCTGCCACTTGCAATCGACCAGGTTGAAGCCTGGTTGGAGTCTCCAAGCCTCATCCTTCTTGCTGAATCCGAAGGCTACTGGCCGGAACTCAAAACCGCCCTTGAAATCGGACGGATTACCGGCCCCCAAATCCACGATGCTCGAATCGCCTCCCTTTGCCAAATCCACGGCATCCAAGAGTTTTGGACCGCCGATCGGGATTTCAGTCGCTTCCCGGGGTTGGCTGTCCGAAATCCTCTTGTGGAGTAAACCTATTCGAGTTCGTATGTAACCCTGAACCTCCTTACAGAAGGATCTTCTCTGTCTACATAGTCTTCAAAAGAGATCTCTCTAAGTCCGTTCCTCGTGAATGTATTTAGCTCCTGGCGAATGAGAGGCCAGGGCATCTTTCCTTCCGGGTCCGTGGGTTCTCTTCCTCTCGCTATGACAAGGAGCGTTCCTCCAGGAGCGATGAAAGCAGCAATTCTCCTCATCGCATGCCCCCTGAGATTGGGCGGCAACTGCTGCAACGTGTAGGATTCGAGCACAAAATCAAATTTTCCATTCCAGTCTGAAGGGGCCTCGAACAGATCTGCCACCAGGTATTTGACTTTCGTTTCCGGAAACCGGCGATGGCACCATGCTATGGCTGTTTTCGAAATGTCAAAGGCGGTCGTATCGAAGCCTCGACGAGAGAGCTCCTCCGCGTCATCTCCCAGACCGCAGCCAACCTTAAGGGCTTTCTGCCCTTGAGCTGACACCTGATGTTGGTCAAGCCAGGCGACGAGGTGAGGATTTGGAACTAAGTCCGCCCAGGGAATGATCGAGACGTCTCCCCGGGAATAGAGATCTTCAAACCAGCCCAGAGGGTCGCCAGCCGATAGGTACTTCTGCGCAATCTCTCTCGCAATCTTCCTGTGTGCGTCATTCATATCGTTCTTTCCCTGCAGATCTTCTCGGGCTCAGCATGCTGAGCCCCAACAAAAACAAAACCCATACTCGATGATCACCAACCTGGAACCAATAAGTCTTAACGTAAATCTATCCAAATATATTTGAAATTTCCCCGTATTTTTGGGTATTGGGGATTGGGAACGTAGGGGCGGGTCTTGTGCCCGCCCTGGGGCAGGCGTAAAACCTGCCCCTACAAAACCTCGTGAAAAGCGGGAGCATGGCTCCCGCACTCCAAGGTCACAGTTGGCGTCTCAACGTGTGAGAGATAAATTCTCAGACTTTACTGTGAAAGAATCTAAACCTTAATCTTCGATTGTTAGCTTCTACTCATAAGTATACGTCAGTTCCTGTTTCGATTTGGCTTTGCCTTTAACTGCTTCCTCCTTGAGCAAGAGGGGTTTATACTCGAACTTGTTAAACATTTCAAACTGATCCTCGTAATGGGGGCTCTTCGTGCCGTCAGGTTTGACAAAACCGCTCGTGCCAGGGGGAACGACCATCGCTCCTTCTGCGCCCTCTTTTTTCAACTCGACGATGTGGTTCTCCGTTCCTCTCTCCATGAAAAAGGTTGGCTTCACATTCTCAGCCGTGGAAGTTACCCCATGAATGGTCGTAGGAACGTAGGTCATCGGCGTAACTGGAGTCTTCCATGCATTCATATCAGGCGTCCCGAATTTCTTCTCCGCTCTGTCGAGGGCCTCGCTCAGGCTTTTAACGAGGGTCTCATCCCTTTTCCCGTTGAAATAATCCTGGGAAAGGGGGTGGGGAGCTTTCTTTCCGAGAAGGGCCCGCAGGAAGAGCGGATTCCCCGGAAATCGTTTCCTTCTTTCCCAGTTGTAAGGACCGCCATAGCTCGTCTCGAGAGATGTCCAATACTCTCCCAGCTCGTCCTCGAAAGTGTTCTTCAAAGCGATATCCCACCAGGCATTGAAGATCGTGAGGCCGGGGTGGTCGTAGAACCCGTCGTTGTTCTGATCGGTCCACCGATTATCCCATGAGGCGAGGAGCTCCAGAGCTTTTTCGATCCTCGAATCAGAGCTTTTGTGCCTCTTCGCTGCCTCCAGGAGGAAAGGTTTAAATCGCTGTGCCGGGATGTGGGAGAAGGTGATATCCTGAATCATTTTCTTAAGATCATCGACGGATATCTTATCCTTTCCCTTCACCGACTCCATAAGAAGTGTGACCCGGTGATCAATGCCCCAGCCTCCTACACCGCCAAAGATCCCGCCCAGATCTCCATTCGGCCAGTCCCTCGCTGGTTTATTGTTCCAGTTGGTAATGATCCCGGTTGCCGGATTAATCACATGGGGATTTTTCTCGGTAGGCAGAAACCCCTGCCATTCGAATTCACCTGTCCCGGCTGTTGGGAAGAGCGGATTCGCCTTTCTGGCCCGTTTCGGGTACTTTCCCTGGTGAAAATAGCCGGTGTTCCCCGAGGTATCCGCATAATAGACGTTGACGGAAAGGGAACTGAGGGCAGCAGCCTTCTTAAATTCCTCAGGTGTCTGAGCCTTCATCAGCTCATAGAAAGAAACAAATCCAGAAAGGTAATCCTCCTTGCAGGAGAGCTGCTTCGAGTAGGCAACCCCTTTGCCTTCATCCATCTTGACCACAGGACCATGAACCGTATAATAAAAAGTGACTTCCTTAGGTTCTTCATTCTTCATCTTGAACATCTCTTTGCGGACTTCCATGATGCGCCATTTTCCGGAGAACCAATATTGCCGTGCGTTTTTCGGGTTGAGCTTCTCTTCAAAAAGGTCCGTAATATTGTCAACCCCTGCTGTCGAAGAAAAGGCACTCTTCCCGTTATGCCCAAACATGAGACAAGGATACCCTACCAGCGTCGAGCCCACTACATTGATCCCTGGCCCATGAAGGCCCGCTTCATAAAGATCTGACGGAAGATGAAAGCTAAATTGAGGCCCTCCCATTAGAAGGGCATTCCCCGTTGTCGATCGCTTCGGGGAAACCACAAAGGCATAACTGGCCGCAAGGATATCACCGGGAGGAAGGATCCCCAATTCCGCATAAGCCTGGCGGATCGTCTCTGATTCCTTTATAAATTCCATCGCCAGAGAGGTCGGTTTGGCGCGTTCGGTTCTCTTTTGGGCAGGCGGCGCCGTTTGGGCGCCGGTAGAGATGGTCGTGAACCCATCGGGATCATTCTCCCAAACCGCATCTTTAAAGATAGCCTGCCCCTTCTTCTCTCCGTGCTTCTTGATGAGGAAATCGAGGAACGCCAGGTTTTCCATCTCCTTTGAGAAGTCCATGAAGACACCCATTACAGAGATGAAAACTGCTGCGACATCTTCCGTCTCCCACTTTTCGGGATCGATGCCAAACTTATGAAACTCGGCAGGGACTTTTTGCGGAGGATCGCTTTGGATCTCATGGATATAAGCATTAATCCCGTCAGCAAACGAACGAAGGATCGTTTGATATTCCTTTTCCAGCGCCAGGACCTGGTCCCTTACCTGGGCTCTTGTCAGATTGTCCCTTCGCATGGCCTTATCAAATTCCAGGAATCTGGCCCCGTGGACCTCAGAAACCCGTCCCCAGTAGGTTCTGCGAAGCATGTCAATCTGGAAGAGCCTGTCCTGGGCCGTGGCATAGCCAAAGCCATAAAAAAGGCCTTCCAGGTCCCGGGCAAAAATATGGGGAGCCCCATAATCATCCCGGTAAATTGTGACCGTCGAGGTCTTAGAAAATGAATCCGTTGACACAAAACAGACAACCGACACAATACAGATGAATGCAATAGCCAGCCTTCTCATAATTCCCCTCCTCGTTAAATTCGTTCAATATGTCGTGTAAGATACCACTAAGGGAATAGCCCTGTCAATGTTATCTTTTTGTCCAGGGTCCAATTTCTCTCTGCCAAGTCCATTTTTTCTCTAATGAATCCTGTGAGGGTAGAGATTGTGAAGGCGTCGAAGGATTATGTGTCGAGCGGTCACCTCTGTTACCTCGGAAAGGGAAAGGAGGATCAGATTGACGAACGGTTCGTATTGGATCAATTCAGTGACAACCGATCCTTGGCAAGGCGAAGGTATCGCCAATTTGTGGGGGAGTCGATTTCGAGTGGGCATCAGGATAGATATTACCAGGTGAAAGATCAGCAGTACCCTGGGGAAGACGATTTCATTCAGCGGATCAAGGAGGAGGGGAAGGGATCGAAAAGGTGGGTTTATGATGTTCCTCTGCAAGCCATTTCAGGGGAAGTGAGCAGAGCCATAAGGATTAGGGCAGATCGGCTCCATTCCGGAACAAGGGGGCGGGAGGGGGCGCACGGAAGAGGATCGGTGACCTATATGGCGAAGAGGATATCCGGGTATACGGTGAAAGAGATAGCCGATTACTTCCGACGGAGTTCTGTAACGATCAGTGAGGCAATCGTGACAATTGACGATCATACGGGAAAAGACGAATCACTGGAGAAGGCGGTAAGCTCCATGGAAATGAAATTGATTACGGGAAGAAAAAGAAACTACCGCATTTCCGATGCCTGACCCCACAAAATGACCCCACAAAATTTCCCGATTGTTCGAGGCCATTTCTTTCAGAACTTCGAGAAGATATTGAGAATCAATATTTCAAGATGTGCTGAAGTCTTACTTTCTCCAATTCGCAATGAACTAGGGTGTCCACATGCATTGCGCAGTTTGAGGCAATTGCTCTTTAGCTCTTCCTTCAAATTCTTGCCGATTATGCTAACAGGGGGACTTCCGATGATGTCGAAGAAATCTGCTTCCTGCATTCTCGCCAAGTCGTCCTTAATCTTTGCATCCTTCCACTTCGTGTCTCGCCTCTTAGCCTCGGCATTGAATGTTGCCAGGGATGTAGCCATAACCCGATCGTAGATCAACGAAACAGCTCCGGCCCATGAGAGCACAACTGCCGAACGATATAGACCTCCTTCGTAGGCAGCGATTGCTTCTTCCACAAAGGCTTTAGTGTCTGCGTTCATGAGCTTTGAGGCCTCTTGCTTCAGTTGCTGGGCGTTATTCACGACCTTCAAGCTCTTTAAGGCAGGCAGAACGCCCAGTGATCTGACTCGATCCCGACCGCCAGATGTTAGAGACCAACCGCCAGGAAGTCTTACAGCTAATCCACGAGCACGTTTCAGAATGGAGGATACATTCCAATTCCGAATCTCAGGATAGCCCGCTGTTCTTCCCATGTTCGTGATTGTCTGTACTGATTTTGGGCTGTCGGCATCGACTGCCAGAATAAGCAAAAGAGAATCTTCTCTCTTCAGCAACTGCTTATGAAGCGCCTCGGCCAGAGCATCTTGTTTAAACAAGTTTCGTCCTCACTTCCTTCTTCTTTGCCTCGGTCAGAGCGTACTTTCCGGAAGACGGTTCATTGAGACTATCCTTCAATAGCGTCTTAAGGAGGCTAGTCAAATTCGCATTGTACGAGGCCTTGTAGAAAGAAGTCGCTGTTTTCATTTCTTTCAAGAGGTCTTTGCGCGTGAACACCGCCATTCCCTTGGCAAGTGTCAGGTGCGCAGCAGCTGCAACAATGAGTTCTGGTCCACTCTTACACCCAAGTTTAGTTGCAATTGATGCGGTTGAGAGCTCCAGTTTTTGGTTATCACCGAGGCTCCCACCGCCGGAACCTTCCGAAGATTGCATGTTGGCTGTCCTGGATAGTTCTGTTACTGTTTTGATAAGTTCTGGTAGGTCTTGTTTCAAGAAGCCCTCGGAACCTTCATACTCAACCTCAATTGGTCCCAATTTGATCCTGATCTTGCTATCCATGGCTTTCTCCTTTCTTATTATGTCATGCCTCGAACGCTTGCGATCAGCGGGGCGTGAAACGCATCCGCCGGATCGCATTGTTACCCCTTCTCTATGCCGCCTTTTTGAGGGTGACATGCATGCCAGCTCTTGTTGCGAGGGTGATAAGCATCTCGAGGCTAAATCTCTCCCATTTGCCTCTAATCAAGTCTGAAACCCTGGATTGACTAACGCCCAGGATTTCCGCAGCTCTGGCCTGCGTTAGCTTCTTGGTTTTGATGAACTTCCGGAGATCGGCCATAAGATCGGCACGCATCTGAAGAATTGCGGCCTCATCCGGGGGATACCCGAGATCAATGAATACGTTTCCAGAAGAATGAACAAGGGTCTCGCTCATAAGTTACCTCCAATCAGTCTGTACCGCTGCCGAGTCAAATCAATATCACGCCGGCTCGTTTTTCGACTCTTTTTTTGAAATGCATGAAGCACATAAACCGAATCGCGAAATTTAACGACATAGATGACCCGCCATTCGCCCAATACGTGGATACGGATTTCGTTCACGCCCGGGCCGATTACGTGCATGGGTTTCCAATCGCTTGGTTCGAGTCCGTTTTGAACCGCACGAAGCTCGAAGCCTGCAGCCCGGCGCGCTTCATCCGGGAAATTTCGCAGATCGTCGAGACTCGATCCTACAAATCTAACTGACTTCATTGTCACCATTATATTATACAAGTTTTTATATATTTGGCAAGTCCAATGATTGAGACTTTGATCATGCGGGAACGGCCCCGCTGAGCTGCCCCCTACGGGGGGTCAGTTCGAGCGGAGCTTTTTTGCACGTCCGGTTGAGCGCCTTGTTAGGCGCGTGGTCTTCTGCGCCACATCGATTAGGGAAAGAAGTGCTTTGTTGACAGCCTCTTCATTGGGGAATGCTTCAGCAACTTCGGGTCTAAGTACGACGACATTCGATGACTTTCGCATGCGGCTCGCGTACTTTCCCCGCACAAAGCCTTCGGGGAAGTCTGATAATTTGTACTCGGGTCGCAATTCGTCTCTGTTTGCTTCTTTAACCTCCTTCATAGACCTCTCTCTCCTTTGCTCGCTAAACGAGCACTTATGATTCGAATCGTTTCATCTTGCTCAGTGTGGGCAACCACCAGTAACCGACCTCTGTCTGAGACTCCGAAGGTGACATATCGATCCTCGGTAATTGAGTGGTCCGGATCAGCACCTGTTGCTGCCATGGGGTCATTCAGGGCTGTTGCGGTTTCCTCGAACGAGACTTTGTGTTTCCGCAGGTTAAACCTGGCCTTGCTTGGGTCCCATTCGATTTTCATGTCTTATTATGCCCTAATTCTGATATTAACGGCCCCGCTGAGCTGCGCCCGGAGGGGGTCAGTTCGAGCGGATTGTTCCCACGCGCGAATCAGCGCGCGAGGGAACGACGGAATTGAGCGGCGACCGCAGACGGCACGAAGAGGGGCGAACACGGGTCCGCCCATATACGCGCCGGCAAGGCGGAAGCCCCGGTTTGTTGGGGGCGTCCGCTCGAATGACTTGGTGCGCGCGGGTTTTGCGCGCAGCAGGTCATTCGAGTGTCGGTCAATTCCGTCGGTGCGCGCCATTTGGCGCGCACCGACCAAGCTGTGCGGCGCAAACGAAGCGCAGCGAGTTTGCATCCGCACGAGCGCCTTGTTAGCGAGCCTTCTAAATCTCTGGCTTGAGCTGCCCATCCCTCAAAGCCTCCAGTGCGTGCAACCTGCCTTCAAACTCTTTTTCACTCAAAAGACCTTTTCTGAATAATTGCCGCATATGATCTTCCGCGCTGCCGCCCTGTTTCTTGGTGTTACATTGGTGACAAGAGGCGACTATGTTTCGGTAGCTGTTGCCACCGCCATTCAATTGGGATTCAACATGATCCAGTTCACATGAGCCCTCATTGATATCCCGGAGGCAATAGAAGCATTGTTTTCGCTCGCGCTGAAGCAAAGAAGGCAAATACTGCCGATTTTTGTAGAAGTCTATGGTCTCAATATCAATCGAGGTTTTTTCGGTCGATTGCTCAGGTAGAGATAGCTCGCTCGGTAGAAGAACTTTCACGAAATGTCCCAGGCGTGTTTGTTCTAATTCTATGCACCCTTTGCCAGCAATCGATCGGATGGTTTTTCGAGACTGGAAGTCCGAGCACCTCAAAGCATTCGATATTTGCGGCAGTGGAACTGTTATAGACTCAAGGCCGCGAACGCGGGATTGCCCAAGAAGGTAGTAATACAGTCCCCGCTCCCAGATATCGCACTGGTAGTGCGGCAGAAGCTTGTCCTCGATGTCTTTGTAGATTTCCTGCCAGTCCATGATGCTCTTTCTTGCTCGCTAACGGCCCCGCTGAGCTGCGCCCGGAGGGGGTCAGTTCGAGCGGACTGTTCCCACGCGCGAACGAGCGCGCGAGGGAACGACTTAGGCTCACCGGGAGCCGGATTTATCGGCGATCCGGTGCAGCCGATTGTTATGCCCATCCTTTTTACTGGCATATTCGATGATGGAAATTCCTTTCTCGCGAGCGTATGTTTGGATGTGATGGTGGTCTTGGGGTTGCCCTCGTGCATTCAGGAGGACAAAGAAGCAGTTGCAGAGGGGATTGTGGTCCACAATCATCTTGAGCGCATCGATATCTTCCTTGGCATTTGCCACATTGCTCTGGATTTTCGCCTCGATGGCAGTGTGAAAGAACCCTACCGGAACTGAGGAGAACCTAGCCTCAATTGAGCCCTTGTTGTACTTGTCCTGCAACATCTTGGCGGCGCCAAGCCACGTGGTATCATTCTTGTCCGAGAGTACCACTACATCGATACGTGGTAGGCTCTTCATATACTCGGGTGTAGCGTTGTCGTCAAATACAGGTTTGATTTCACAGTGCACTTGGTAGCGTCTTGAGTGGCAGAACAACTTCAGCCTGTCGCGGATTTCCGCCACGATGTCTCGTTCGGTTATGGGTGCCTCGGGATCCTCGACATCGAAGGGACACTGCTCGGCATACTCGGACCTTAGCTCCGCGAGAATGGTGTTTAACGTGTCGAAATCTTCATTCATCCATTAATCTCCATTAGCATAACGCCCTCGAGCTATGCTGCCCGGCGGAGATGGGCAACGTCCCCTGGAATCTAAATCCGGCTGGCGGGCAAGACAAGAACCATCAAAGGCCACGCCGCCGGGTCAGCATCAGCGAGTTGTTAGGCGCCTTCCTTAACCTTCGTCGGATACGGGACACCAAGCTCCTGTGCAATGAGTTCGATGCCGGCTGTGCCGAGATATCTGGATCGATCGAGACCTTTGAACCGGACTTTGCCCCAAGTGCTGTTGGGGACCAGGTACTTGCTCGCGATATCGCGGGGAATGACCAAGAACTCGGGAACCTTGTCGCCCTCCCTGAGAGGGTGAGTCTTTGCCATGCGAAGGAAGTAGCCGATATTGAGATATACTACGATGAGGTAGTCGAACGCGTCCAGGGTCTTCGGTTTGAGCAATATGCTCTTGTCACTGTCGCTGGCGATGCGGCTCTTGACCTGGACGCGGATCTGCTTGGCTGAGGTGCGTGGATCGGGATGGATGCAGATGATGTCGTACCCTTCGTTGTTGGGAGGTGCCTTGTACGCCATTATGTTGCGGCGCATCAGGTGTCCCATGGCCAAGTATTCGGCGGCGAGGTTAAGCACAGGATAACGCGAGAACTCTGGCATGGTGGATCTCCCGGCGATGAAGATCGAAGGCGCCTAACGGCCCCGCTGAGCTGCGCCCGGAGGGCGTCAGTTCGAGCGGATTGTTCCCACGCGCGAATCAGCGCGCGAGGGAACGATTCGCTTCAGCTCAGCGGGGCCGTTCCCGACGCGCGCAGCGCGGCGGGAACGCTTCGCTTGAGGGGCGCGGGCCACAGACGCTGAAATGAAAAAGAATCACGGCTATTCCCGCGTCCCTCTCGAAGCGGTTGTTAGCTTCTCTGTTTTTTTCTAATATTCTTAATATGCTTCTCCAAATACGACTCAACTTGCATGTAACGAAGGATAACTGATTTAATTTCTTTCGTTTCTTCTGCGGCATATTTTCTCAACTCTGACAAGCAGTCTGCGAACTTTTCGTTGATGATAAATTCTATCTCGGTCTTATATTTGCGTTTTATATTGTCTTGTATTTTCTGAATATCCTTTATTTGGTCGTGTTTACTATCTTCGCCTGAATATTTTACGATGGGAGTCCACAGCATGAAATGTTTTTTGTAATCTGGAAAATATTTATTACCGTATTCAATGTCCTTGCCTAATTTATCAGTGAGCTTTTGAACATTATTTGGCTGGCGATCTTTTACATATCTCAAGCCTGTCGTCAAGTGAATCGCAACTTCACAAACATATAATTCCTTTGGTTCGAGATTGATTCCGACAACGTCAATTTCGCCTTGAACATCGGGAGTATAAAGATTTTGCTGTATAAACTCGCAGTGCTTTATATATTGCAAATAGGCCGCGACTATTTCTTCCCCGATATTCATATTGTCTCCTGTTAATATTTATTGAAAGCTAACGACGGAATTGAGCGGCGACCGCAGACGGCGCGAAAGGGGCGAACGTTTGCGTTCGCCTTATACGCGCCGGCAAGGCGGAAGCCCCGGTTTGTTGGGGGCGTCCGCTCGAATGACTTGGTGCGCGCCGGTTTTGCGCGCAGCAGGTCATTCGAGTGCCGGTCAATTCCGTCGGTGCGCGCCATTTTGGCGCGCACCATTTATTTTTATACTATTGCATCAAAATAAGCCATATTTCGAGATGCTCGGGCTTTGGCTATCCTTTTTCATGGTCAATAATAAAAAAAGTGCTCTTTTGCACTAAAATGATAAATGTATATGGATTATGTTGCGTTCATATAATAACCCAGATAATTATCTTGAGGAGCAGCAAAAGAACATTTGGTCAGAAGCCGACCGATGAAATATCCCTTCTTGATGCCCTCGATTACTAGTTAAAATATAAATTGTTTTACAGAACCTATAAAGCGTTTCGTATAGGAGGGAGTCTACATCCTCTTCCCATGACGTGTCAAGCATTTATTTTGGAAATATGGATTTCCCTATCTCTCATCAAGGGATGGCAAAATCCAATGTTCAATGTTCGATTCGCAATTCTCAGTGATCCACACCCAACAATCAAATGTCAGTCGATGGTGAAGGTGGATTTTCCGGTTCCGACTTTGTTGCTGACCTTGAGATCGTAAAGGTCGGAAGGGAGGCCCTTCGAGACAATGAATTTTACCTCGCTGTGGCTGGCGCTGGATCCATCGTCCAGCTCCACCTTGCAAGACTTCTCGCCGATAGAGCTTCCCTTTCTTCGCTCCAAAGAATTTGCCTTTGATCGTCACTTCATCCCCTGGGCTGCCCCGATTGGGATGAACCCAGTAAATCTCAGGTTCCTTTGCCTCGAAAACACCCACTTCAAGAAGGGGCAAGGCGCAAATGAGGTCATGGCTGACAAATTGAGAGGGCCGCGAGGATGATATGTGAAAACCTGATATTAAGGGTCTCATTTTAATCTTGCCATTCGTCAGAAGAACCTTTCTCTCCCTCCAGGCGAGGAGAATTCTTGTCGATTCTATGATGGGTCGGTTAATAACGGGTCACACTTCCAGGGGAAGAATTTCCCGGTCTTTCAACCTAACGTACCCTTCATGGCTGATCCTCAGGTGAGGAATGGCGGGAGTTGTAAGTGTATCAATGGTAAGCACAGGCTTTTCCCAGACGATCCCGTTCTCTCTCAGTGCGACTTCGAGTCGCGCCATCTCTTCATAGACAACCCTCATCGGTTTCAGTGACATGCTCCCGCAGAGGGGAGTAGAAATCTCGGCAACGATCTCTTTACCGATGGCATAGACGCCACCTCCACGGATTTCTTTGAGCCGCTCAATGACTGTCTTCATCGATTGAAGATCGCACCCTACGACGATCGTGTCGACTGTATCCCAGGTCATGGTCGATCCATAGGCTCCCCGCTGGAGGCCCAGCCCTTTCAGAAGGCCCATAAACGATTTGTTTCTTCCTGTCCGCTCCGCAGCAAGAATCATGATGACATCTCTAACTTCTTCTCGATCTTCGAGGTCGATGATCTTCTCTCTGGTCACAAGCCTCGTCACCAGATCGATGACGCGCGCCCTTCCTCTATTCCGGGGCGGGAGGAAATGGAGGTCCCCCATATGGACCGTGTCGGAGAGATCCTCTGGAAAGGCGGTTATCTTAGGCTCTACGAGAGCCTTTCCATCCCGAAAGATGACCTTCCCGTCACACATCACGAGTTGCGGTGAAAACTCATCGGATTTCGGAATCATTACGAGATCTGCCACTTTGCCCGGAGATAACGATCCAACAAGATGATCCAGACGAAAATGTTCTGCTACATTAATTGTAACCATCTGGTAAGCAATATGGGGCGGCACCCCGAGCTTCAGTGCGTTCCTGACTGCTGCATCAAGATAACCCTCCTTGATGAACCGTTCGGGGTCGACGCCATCCGTTACAAGAACCATTCTCCTGAAGTCGATCTTCCGGTTGAAGACTCCCCTGGTTCCCTCCAATTCCTGCCTGATAGACCCTTCCCGCAACATAACCCAGTATCCGAGCCTCAGTCTCTCCATGACTTCGTCTTCGGTGATGGGTTCATGGCAGGACGAAGCCCCCAGGCAGGTATAGGCCTGGAGTTTTTTGTCGGATGCCCCGGCTGTGTGGCCTTCAACCCTCTTCCCGAGGCTGAGCGTTAAGGAGGCAAGTTCCCGGACCCTCTCTCCCTTCTCTCCTTTTGCAAGAATATTTCCCCAGAAGACTTCACCGAGCCCCAGGCACTTCGGATCACTCAGGAGGGAAAGAGACTCCTCACAGGTTGGAGCTTTGATTTCCATCGAGGGAATAAGGCCACATGATGGTGGAACGGTGTAGTAGAAGCGGATCGGTTGCCCTTCCAGTCCTCTCGCGAAGTACTCTATACCCCGTTTGCCGCAAACCATCCCGACCTCGATCGTCTCCATGACCACCGTTGTGACACCGGTCGGAATGACATATCTCGTGAATTCCTCTATCCCTGTCCGGTTGAGATGGGTATGGCCTTCGATCAGACCGGGAAGAAGAACCATGCCGTCTGCATGGATGATCGACGTTTTCTCCCCTCTCGGAGGATCGGCATCCGAACCCACATAGGCGATCATCCCATCCTTGATCCAGATGGCCTGTTTGCTAATAAACTCTCCTGTAAAGACATTAAACACCGTCCCGTTCGTGACGACGGTATCCGGGGCAAGATTGCCCAAGGCCACCTCACTCAACATCTCTCTTTTTCCCGTTTCGTCCATGGAGGGTTTCTTAACAAAAACTTTGTCCCAATGTCAAATGCATGGAAGGGGGATGGAATTTTGTGCTATATAATTAGGCGATTTCATCTTGAAGGAGGCAAAGATGCGTCTTCCAAAATTTGAATACCTTGAACCCAGGACCGTGAGGGAGGTGGCAAAGGCCCTCGCTCTCGACCCGAACGGATCGGTCCTCCTCGCAGGAGGAACAGATCTCCTGGTCAATATGAAACACAGGGTGATTCAGCCCAGACGAGTCATCAACCTCAACACCATTTTCAAATTGGCGTACGTCTCCGACGGAAAGGAAGGGCTGAAGATGGGTGCATTGACAACCCTTCACGACCTTGCGTCTTCTCAGACGGTCAAGGAGAAGTACCCTGCCATCAGCCATGCGGCTACGGAGGTGGGCGCTTACGCACACCAGGCCATGGGAACCCTCGGAGGAAACCTCTGTCAGTCCACCCGGTGCCGGTTCTATAACCAATCGGCATTCTGGCGAAGTGTGAGACCTCTCTGCTATAAGGCCGGGGGGAAAACCTGCTATGCTGTGAGAAAGGCCGGAGAGTGCCATTCCACATATTGCGGCGATCTGGCCCCTGTCCTGATGGCCCTCGACTCTCAAGCAAAGATCATCGGCCCTGAGGGAGAGCGGATCCTTCCCCTTAAGAAGCTCTACACGGGGGCCGGGAAAAGGCCCCTTTCGCTCAAGAAAGGGGAGATTTTGAGGGAAGTCCTGGTTCCACCTCCGTCCGGGAAAACGCTCTATTTAAAGTGGAGGCTGAGGGACGGTCTTGAATTTCCCATCGTTTCTGTCGCTCTTCATGTGGACCAGGATGGAGGCAGCCGGATTAAGAAGGCACGGATCGTATTCAGCGCCGTCGGATCCGGGCCTGTGGAAGCCGCCGAATCGGAAAAGCTGCTCAAAGGGGCCACACCTGACAATCAACTGATTGAGAAGGTGGCAATCGGAGCTGTTAAGGAGATCTCTCCGATGAGAACCTCTACGACATCTTCCGCCTACAAGCGGAAGATGGCAGGAATCTTACTCAGGCAGGCACTTAAAGAAATACTATAATTGCGGATTTCGGAATGGGGATTGCGGAATTTAAAACAAAGGATCGTGGAGAAACGGAGGGATAGATGCAGATTGTCTTATTTCAGAATTCGGTTTGAACTTCAATTCGCGATCCGCAATCCACAATCCGAAATTGGAATAGGGGGTATTTATGAAACAGGTGATTCGACTTCATGTGAATGGCGAGGAACACGAGGTTCTTACAGAAATCCATAAGACCCTTCTCGAAGTGCTGCGAGAAGACCTCGGGTTGACGGGAACAAAAAGAGGCTGCGATCTCGGAGCTTGTGGGGCTTGCACGGTCCTTGTGAATGGAAAACCACGCCTCTCTTGTCTGACCTTAGCTGTCGACGCCCAGGGCAAGGACATTATGACCATTGAGGGCCTCGCCCAGAATGGGGAACTCCATCCCCTTCAGAAATCCTTTGTTGAAAAAGGCGCAATCCAGTGCGGTTTTTGCACACCCGGGATGATCCTTACAGCGAAGGCCTTTCTCGACGAACATCCCCATCCTTCCGAGGGTGATGTGAAGAAGGCGATCGCGGGGAACCTGTGTCGCTGCACAGGGTATGTAAAGATCGTGGAGGCGATCCTTGCTGTGAGTGAAGAACAATAGTTCGGAGTTCGGAGTGATGAGTTCGGAGTCAATGATGATGAATTCGCAAAAAGTCAAGAAAGAGATCATTGCGACCCCATTCCTGATCCGGGGGAAACAACTGTGCGGATAACTTCGGAAGGAGATTCTGATGGAACGATTGGATGTGGTTGGCAAGCGTGAGCCGATGCTCGACGCCTTTGAGAAAAGGTTCTGGAGGTCCTAAAACGGTAAGTTTCCCATAGACGTTTTGAAGGTATGGTGAAACGGGCGTCATCCAAGGGGTGTAAGATCGATTTCATTGACGTTTGATCGGTTGGGGCCCCCAAGGGCTGCAGGGAATAGAGGGATTGACGAAGGGCTGCGAAGTAAGATATATTTAATTTAGCATGCAGGCTACAATATTTCATGAAAGGGGAATTTGGTATGAAATCCAAAGTGACAACACGGGGGCAGGTTTCGATTCCATCTCAAATCAGAAAAAGATTCAATATCGAGCCCGAATCCAGGGTCGACTGGATTGTGGAGGCCAACGTCATCAAAGTCGTCCCCCTTCCAAAAGACCCTGTGGCGGCATTTAGAGGCCGGGGCTCCCGAAAATATTCCACAGAGCAGTTCATCAAGGAGAGACGCTCGGAAAGAGAAAGGGAAGATGGAAAAGACAAAACTATCTGACTCCTACGTCTTTGATACTTCCGCATTGTTGACCCTCTGGAATGATGAACCGGGGGCAGAGGCAGTTGGGAATTTGTTGCGCTCGGATTCGTTCGTCTATGTTTCTTTTATGAGCTGCATGGAAGGCCGATACAGGATATGGAAAAGCGCGGGGCGACCGGAATCTGAGGAGTTTTCGAAATATCTTGATCTTCTCCCTTTGAAAAGGGTCGATATCACTGAACCGATTTTCGAAAAAGCAATCGAGATAAAAGCCACATACTCTCTATCTGTCTGTGACAGTTGGATTATCGCTACCGCCATGATGACGGATTCCGTTCTCGTGCACAAAGACCCTGAGTTTGCGCAGGTTAAGAAAATTGTGAAGGTCAAAGCACTGCCCTATAAGCCGCTCATAAGACAAAAGGAGAGAAAATAATCTCTAAAGGAAAGAAAGTTGGTGCAAATAGCAAACATGATTGGGACGTTGGTACAAAGGGAAATAACACTTGATAGGGAGCATGGAGAGGTGTAAGTTGAGCGGCATCCGGTGTGAAAAGAGGCTGGCCTCTGTGCCGGCTTGGGCGCATCCTTTAACTATGAAATACTTGAATGGCATCCTTATCCGAACGCGGAGTACTTGAACGATGCCCCTGCCCAACTTCGTGATCATCGGCGCGGCAAAATCCGGAACCACGGCGATGTATCACGCCTTGAAGCAGCACCCGCAGATCTACATGAGCCCAGTGCAGGAGCCTTGCTTCTTCATCTTTGATGGATTCCCTCCTGACTTTCGCGGCCCCGGCGCACAAAGGTTCAATCGGGAGGTCGTTACTGACTGGAAGGCCTACTTGACCTTGTTCGATCAGGCGACAGACCAGATTGCCCTGGGAGAGGGATCTTCCCTGTATCTGCATGCTTTCCGGCCGGAGGGGACGGCGGAGAACATGCGCCGGCGCATTCCACAAGCACATCTGGTCGCCATATTGCGCCATCCGGCGGATCGGGCGTATTCGGCTTACACCTTCTTCCGCCAGATGGGCTATGAGCCCTTGCCAACCTTTGCTCAGGCGTTGGCAGACGAAACCCGACGGATCGAGCAGAATTGGATGATGGGCCGTTATCGCGAGGGTGGGATGTATTATGCTAACTTGCAGGTCTACTTCCAGCGGTTCCCGCGCGAGCAGATCCGGGTCTATCTTTATGAAGACTGGAACAGGCAGCCGCAGGTGGTGCTGCGAGACCTTTTCCACTTTCTCGGCGTCGACGACACGTTTCTACCTGACACGTCCGTTCGCCGTAATGTTACTTATCTGCCACGCAGTCGTGCGATGGAAGCGTTCCTGCGCCAACCGCACTTACTCAAGGCAGCGGTCAGGCAGGTCGTTCCGCGAATCTGGCGCGAAAGAGTTTCGGAAGCGATTAGATCACTCAACAGCCAGGGGCCTCCAACTCCCCTGGAAGCGGAGATGCGTCGCCAGTTGATCGAGGGCTACCGGGAGGACATCCTGAAGCTACAGGATTTAATCGGCCAAGACCTGTCGCATTGGCTGGCTCCGTGATGATAACAGTGCTGTCCTCTTTTCTCTTCACCCTACGGGAGCACCGTAAAACTCTCAGAAACGTCTTCTCCGATTTTATTCTGCACAACAAGGTTGTAGGTTGCGAGAGCCATCTTTGGCACGACAAACCGAATCTCTCCTGTTCCCGTTCCTCCCTCGGGGGTTGTCGGCCAGCTCAGGATCTTACAGCTCTTCCTTGCATGGGTGACCTTGTCCTCCAGAAAAACCTTTCCCTTCTTGTATCCAAACAGTTTTCCCGTTATTTTCACTGTTGTCCCACTCTTTCCACCAGACGCACTTAGTCCCGTGACCTCCGGCTTCTTCACTGCAAAGCCGCTCACTTCAGTGATCGGTGAGGCACCTTTCGGCTCCTTTGGATAGACCACCATATCACAGACAGCGCCTCCAGCAATCGCCTTCGTCAATTGGCCCTTAATAATTCCACTGCCTCCCACATTCCACTCCAGCACTTTCAGTGCATAGGTCACCCCACCGTTCTGAAGCACCGTCTTCCCCTTTGCACTCCCAACAGCCACCCCCCTGATCTCAAGGATTGTTCCGATTGTCCCCTCCTTAGGACTGATGAGGAGCTTTGCAAAAACCCCTTCCACCGTATGGTTTGATGTCACATTGACGATGGTGTACTTACTTCCCAACACGGGAGCAAGGACATCCCCTCCGTTATCTGTCAAACTCTTCAGAAGGTAGCTTGTATCCGGTGTGATCGTACATACCGCGTTGTCTCCATGGAGTACAGGAGTACCGCAAACGATCGTGCCGTGCCCTCCCGGGACCGAACCAATTACTGTGTATGCGGGACGTCCTATCGTCGTTACGCTGAATGTGTCGCTTACGCTCCCAATGGTAAGCGTGGCGCTCGTCGTCGTAGCCCAGCTCGCTGATGACATCACCCGAACCGTGACCGTTTGCCCGTTCATCACTGTTCCGGAAGCAGAAGTGTACCCAGCGCCGTTAATAGAGTATCCCCCTCCTGTCACCGAAATGGGTGCTGCCGTGTTGATCCCGGAAACCGTGATCGAGCTCGATGGAATCCACGCGCTCAAGGGTACGTCGGTCTGGTCGGTGAAAGCAAAAACATCAGGCGTCGTATCCGCTGCCAGGGTGCTCACGCTGAACGTATCGCTCACACTTCCAATCGTGAGGGTCGCATCGGTCATCGTAGAGAAATTCGATGATGAAGTCTGACGGACCTTCACGGTATCGCCGTCGTTTACTATCCCGGCCGCTGCTGTCCACGTCCCGCTACCATTGATCTCATACTCCCCGCCGGTGACGGAGATAGACGATCCCGTGTTGATCCCCGAAACCGCGATCACATTCGATTCAATCTGGCTATTTAAGTCTACGTTGATCTGATCAATGAAGGTGAACTGATCCGGGGTCGTGTCCGGAGGAATACACATCCCGGCGCTTCTCCCTGCATATATCCCGGCGATCTCTTCAGATGTCAGGGCACGGTTGAAGATCTGGACTTCATCGATGAGGCCATCGAGCGAATATCCCCATGAAGAAGCGCCTATGATGTTGTAGTTGGCCGGCGCTGAAGGCCCACTGTAGTCAAAAGTGCCTTTCAATGTACCGTCGACATAAATCTTTACGCCGCCCGCCCCCCACGTCCCGGCAACGTGATACCATCGGTTAGCCTCGGGAACGACGCCACTGTCAGCCCAGTTCCATGAGCTTCCGCCGGTATAGATTCCCAATCCAAGATTGCGTCCGAAAGGAGTCATTACACCTAACTCCATCACATCATTATCTCCGGTCAGCGGCTCCCCCTGAGTCGCCGAAAAGAGAATTCCCGGCTGATTGTTGTTGAATCTTATCCAACCCTGAACCGTCCCATCGGGCACATTGCTGACCAGATTAGGGACATGGACATAATCATCTCCACCTCCTAAGCTGAACGCCTGTCCTACTCTGCCAGGCGCGAAGGTTGTGCCTCCCTGCAATGTTCCATTATTTCCGCCCGCGATGTCATTGGCATTCCCGTCCCCGGTCCACCAGGAGACAAGACCGGAAGGAGGCGGAAAACAGGGTTTGCATTTTCCCGCACTACCGGCACTGTAGATCGCAGCGATCTCTTCGGCGGTAAGCGCGCGATTAAAGAACTCCACCTCATCAGCCTTACCATTCAGGCGATCGTTCCCCTGACGATAATAATCAGTCCAATACATCGCACCGATTCTCACATTGAGGCCATTCGATGACACAGCGGAAATTATCTGTCCGCCAGAATCAGCAACATTAACTCCATTTAGATAAAGCTTTGTCTGTGGTCTTGCTGATGGGTCGAAAACCCCGGCTATGTGATACCAATTGGGTATGAGAATTGCGTTCTGCAATATTGTATAACTACCCAAGATGAACTTTAGACTTTTCGAAGAGTCTCTGTCGTCAAAATAAAGGGCCCATCCGTTACCAGCGCTACCTTCGGATTTAGAAACTAAAGTAGCTATTTCACCGGCGTTGCCTGACGCAGCCGGATCAATGTAGAACCATCCATCAATCGTAAACGCCCCTGAAGGGTTCAACCCCGGATGGTTGGCAATTTCGACAAAACTGTCCTCTGCACCGGTAAAATTGAATGCCTTGCCGACTTTTCCATCAGCATAAGTTGCTCCGTTCATCATCGTGCCGTTATTCGTTCCTATGAGATCGAAAGGGTGCCCATCCCCGGACCACCAGGAGACCAAATCCGGAGGCGGGGGGCATGCGGGCTTGCACATCCCTGCGCTTCCGGCTGCATAGATTGCTGCAATTTCCTGGGAAGTGAGAGCCCTGTCAAAGACGCCCACTTCGTCGATCAGTCCTTCCCAGCGTGATCCTGCGTGTCTGTAGCCGATCGTAAGGCCATTCACGTCCAGGACCGTGTTCAGGGACATCGGTGCGCTTGCCTCCAACTGCCCGTTCACGTAGAGACGGAGAGTGGACCCGTCATAGGTCACTGCGCCATGGTACCACGTTTCAGGTTGAATCGTCGTCGTCCCCGAAAGGTCGCTCCCGTGCCCGTAAAAATACAATTTCCCAGGTGCGTTGGTCGAGGTAATGAGTCCAAACATTTGGTAGTAATTCGCCGCCCCGTACTGGACGATGGATGATTCCGTCCAAGCCGTCAGATCCCTTGGCGTCTTGAACCATACATCGATCGTTCGCGGCGCATTTCCAAGAGGCAGATTCGCCGGAGAGGCAACCTGGACATAGTCATCCACCCCGTCCAGACTGAATGCCTGACCGGCCACCCCATCCGCAAACGTCGCACCGTTCATCAGGACGCCATTATTCGTTCCAACAACGTCTTCCGCATCCCCTTCCCCCGGCCACCAGGAGATGAGACCCGAAGGAGGATTTGCACAACCGGCTACCGCTGCATCTGACGGGCTGGCAATAGACAGAAACCCGACCATCGCGGCAACGGTTAAGAAAAAGGACAATGACAGGACTGACGACGATACGATCCGGACTTTTTTCATGGCATCCCCTTTAAAATATTTTTCGAAGCATAAACGGTATTCTAAAGCAATTAATGTGCCAGCAAGGAAGGCCCCTGACCATTTGAAGTCCTAAGGAATTCAGGACACCTCATCTTAGGAGGGGTATCTTCGGAGACGTAAATTGTCACTTAATGGTAGGTTTCTTGTCGCCCAATGCGCTCCTATCCGTCTCACCCCAGAGCTTTCCGCTGTCACCGCCGCAGCATGCCCATACGCTCACAGGACAAGACATTGGAGCACCGTCCTATCTGGCATTTCAAGAGGTCACTGTCAAGCCATCCGCGTGTCGACCGTTTGTCAACCAGTGTCAACCATGTTGTAAATTTTCGGGAAGGAAGGGCTGATGGAGAAGCTTGCCAACTCAAACCGCAGGAATAAGAACGGGTAACCAATTGAAAGGTGGATTCGCTCCGACTGCGCCAGAGCGTCAGCACGGCGAGTCGCTAAATCCACCCTGCTTCTGTCTTTGGGTCCATCTCGGATTTACGTTCTGTGCCATGCCCGGAGGGCACCCTCGAACCCTGAAAATCTGTTTCTGATTTGGATTTAATCTTCTCGTAGAGGCGATCCTGCGTGATCGCCCTTTTTCCGGGCAGACACTCAGGTCTGCCCCTACGGAACACATGATTTACGGGCACGGTCACGTTATTCTCTAACTCAGCTTTGAAAAGTCGGCAATCCTTAGAAAGAGCTTTCCGATCCCGTCCAGAAGGGCAAGTCGGTTATTCCGAACTCCTTCGTCCTCCACCATCACCATCACACGATCGAAGAACTCGTCGACTGGCCCCTTCATGGAAGTCATCTCGAGAAGGGCCGATCTGTAATCCTGCTTGATCAAGAAAGCGTCGATTTTTGCCTTCGCCTTGAAGAAAGCTTCATAGAGGTCATTTTCTGAAGGCTCGCTCAGGCGATCCGGCCTCACCTCTTTTAGGGGTGAGATCCCTTTCAAAATATTCATCGCCCTCTTGTAGGCCATCACAATCGATTCGAAATCCTTCCACCCCCGTGCTTCTCTCAAGGCATCGATACGGCCCTGGACATCGAGCAATTCGTCAAAGGAGATGGAAAGGACCGATTCGATCACGTCCGAGGAGTACCCCTTATCCAGGAGAAAATACTGATAGCGGGCCCGGAAGAAATCGAGGACGTCTTTCTTCACCTCCTCCATAGGCCGTTCCAGCTTCTCTTTGAGCAGTTTTCCGCTCTCTTCAATCAACTGGATCAACGAGAGGGGATATTTCTTCTCGAGGATGATCCTGATGATTCCAAGGGCCTGCCTTCTCAGCGCAAAGGGATCGGCCGTTCCCGTAGGCACAAGGCCGACGCCGAAGCAGCCGACGATCGTGTCCAGTTTATCGGCCATTCCGACGAAATCGCCGATGGGACTTGCGGCCAGGCGGTCTCCCGCAAACCCGGGAAGGTAGTGTTCATGGATCGCCTCTGCGACTTCCATCTTTTCTCCTGATCGACGAGCATACTCTCTTCCCATCACTCCCTGAAGCTTCGGAAATTCACCGACCATCCCGGTCACCAGGTCTGCTTTACAGAGGAGGGCAGTCCTTTCGACGGCCTGTTTCAAACCCGGATCGATCCTTTCGCAGATCCGCAGTGCCAATTGCTGAAATCGCATCACCTTTTCGTAAGAGGTCCCCAGTTTGGCCTGGAAGACAACTTTTTTCAGTTCCTCAACCCTCTTCTCCAGGGGAACCTTCATGTCCTCATGGAAAAAGTAGGCTGCATCTGAAAGCCTCGCCCGGAGAACCCTCTCGTTCCCCTTTACGACGACCTTTCGATCCCTCGGGGCGATATTGCTCACGCAAATAAAATGGGGACCCAATTTCCCTTTCTCATCCACCACCGGAAAATACCTCTGATGTTCCTTCATCGAGTGGATGAGAACCTCCGGAGGCAGAGCAAGAAAGGTCTGATCAAACGCCCCGCAGAGTGAGACCGGATATTCCACAAGGAAGGCCACCTCTTCAAGAAGTTCCTCATCCATGAGGACCTTTCCGTGAATCGAGGCTGCCTCCCGGTCCATTTCCTTCCGTATCTTGTCTATCCGTTCCACAGGGTCAACGAGGATGAAGGCTTCCCGGGTCTTTTCGAGATAGGACTGGAAATCTCTTACCAGAATCGGATCGGGGTGCATGAACCGGTGGCCCTGCGTGACGTTTCCGCTCCGAATGTTTCCCACATCGAAAGGGATGACCTCCCCTCCGAAGAGAGCCAGGATCCAGTGAATGGGTCTTGCGAAACGGATCGGCACATCTGCCCACCTCATGGACTTCTGAAAAGGGACGGACAGAATGACACGGGGCAGGAGCGTCGGAAGAAGATCGAGCGTGGGCCGGCCTGTCTCTTTCTTCAAAGCGCAGACATATTCCCCCTTCTCCGTTTGAACGATTTCCAGGGATTCGACAGGGACCGACTGCCCCTTTGCAAAGCCGATCGCGGCCTTCGTGGGATTCCCTTGCGAATCAAAAGCGGACTGTCTGGCAGGGCCTACCTTCCTTATCTCCACATCCCTCTGTCTCTCCGATACAGAGTCGATCACAAGGACGAGCCGTCTCGGCGTCCCCAAGGTCTTCATCCCTTCGAAATCGATCCGCTGTGCCTCAAGCTCTTTTTTCATCAGGCCCTCTAAATCAGCGAGTGCCTGCGGAATGAATCCTGCTGGAATCTCCTCCGTCCCGATCTCAATAAGAAGTTCCTTCATGGTTTACCATTCTCCTTCAAATACCTTACGTCGGCAATAAATGCCGACGCTACTCAAGCCCGGCAAAGGCGGGTCATTGGTCAATGCTAATTGTTAATTGACCATTGATCATTGTTTCTTTAACAAAGGAAATCCCATCTCTTCTCGCTGTCTCAGATAGCCCTCAGCACACAGCCTCGCCAGGGTCCTCACCCTTAAAATGTACCCCATCCTCTCGGTGACACTGATCGCTCCCCGGGCATCAAGAACATTGAACGTGTGCGAGGTCTTCAAACAATAATCATAGGCAGGAAGGATCAATCCCTTTTCTACCATCGCCTTCGATTCTTTCTCGTACATGTCGAAAAGGCGAAAAAGCATCTCTACATTGGCTTCCTCAAAATTGTATTTTGAAAACTCCACCTCGCCCTGGTGATGGACATCTCCATATTTTACTCCGTTTACCCATTCCAGATCGTACACATTGTCCACGCCCTGGAGGTACATGGCGATCCTCTCTATGCCATAGGTGATCTCCACAGGAATGGGATTGAGCTCAATCCCTCCGGCCTGCTGAAAATAGGTAAACTGGGTGATCTCCATCCCATCGAGCCAGACCTCCCAGCCCAGGCCCCACGCGCCGAGGGTGGGAGACTCCCAATCGTCTTCAACAAAGCGGATATCATGATCCAGGGAATCAATTCCAAACGACTTCAAGCTACTGAGATAGATCTCCTGAATATCAAGAGGAGATGGTTTCATGATGACCTGATACTGATAGTAATGCTGAAGGCGGTTGGGGTTTTCTCCATATCGGCCGTCAGCGGGACGGCGGGAAGGTTCTACGTAGGCAACGTTCCAGGGCTCGGGCCCCAGGGACCTCAGGAAGGTTGCCGGATTCATCGTTCCAGCACCCACTTCCGTATCATAGGGCTGCTGAATGATGCAACCCTGATCAGCCCAAAACCTTTCCAATGAAAAAATCAATTCCTGGAAATTCATCGTTCCTCCTGATGAAAAGGCTATCGTGTTATCGAGTGAACCAGTTATTGAGTTACTGATTAATGAGCGAATGCGTTATTGCAATGCCATTGTTGCTTCACGTGCTTGTTCATTTATCAGTGATAAATCTTAACTATTCATTGTTCACTGATTCCTGATCATTTGCAAGGATCGAAGTTCCTTCCCCAGTTGGTACCTGATAAACCTGAGCAGAAGCTCCCTGCTCTCCGACAGGGCCCGGGGTGTAAACTTGAACCTTTCAATCTTGGAGAGCTCCATCTGAGAGATTCCCTCGATGAGCCGGGCCGTTCCCAGGGAAAGAGGGATAAGGTCATTCCCTCCCTGAGAACATTTTCCGCAGATCAGGCCCCCTCTCTCAACGGAGAAAAAGACGGAAGGTGTCTCTCTTAGATCCATCCAATCTCTCTTGCACAAATTACACCTTTTCAGATTGGGCCGGTAACCGAACAGCGAAAGCATCCGGATCTCAAAGATCCTCAATTGCTCCTCCTGCGGCTCAACTTCTTCCAGGGTGGAAAGACAGGAGAGAACAAGCTCGAAAGCCTCTGGATTGGCTTCCCGTTCGCCCGTCATCTCGTTTACCAATTCCAGAAAATAGGTCCCGTAATAGATCTTTTTGAGGTTTTCCCGGATCCGCCGGAACGAGTTGCAAATGTCGCAATTCTCCGCCCTGACCAGTCCCATTCCTTCCCGGTCGAAAAAGGCGAGCCGGACATGGGTGAACAGATCGAGGGCGTTTTGAAATCGCTTTTTGCTTCTCCTCGCCCCCTTCGCAATTCCCTTGACCTTTCCGAAATCCTTCGTAAAGAAGGTCACAATCTTGTCCGATTCTCCGTAATTGAGAGAGCGGATGACGATGGCATGGGTATTGAAAAGAGGCATAGTAGAAACCAGAAAATTCGAAATCCGAATATCGAAATCCGAAACAATCTCAAAATCCAAATGACCCAATTCTTAAAACAGGTTCCGTTCTCGTTTTGAATTTTGGATTTCGGTGATTTGGATTTATTTCGGATTTCGAGCTTCGTGCTTCGAATTTAGAAGGTCGAATCATCAAGGATAAGACCACCTATTTTGCACCCGATCCCTTTCCACCCGATGACGAACCCGCCGGCTCCTGCATCTTCAGCACCTCGGTTCCGGCTGGAATCGTAAAATTGAAGAGAGAGTTCTGAAGGCCTTCGTTCGTCTTGATGTCCATGAAACGGGTCCGCGTCACATTTCCCAAACCGTCGATGACGTCGGCCTGGACAACATAGTACGTCTTTTTGTCCACAGTCAGAATCAACTTTGCCAGAACCGGGTTCTGCTCCTTCGGAGCCAACTCCACAATGTAGTTTTCCTCTTTCTGGGAGAGCGCCTCGTTGAAATTCAAAAGCCTGAAGTCCCGGCTGAGATCGCCCTCGCCGGATAGGAAGGCGAGGGGGGTCTTCTCCTTGAGGACTTTCTGGACGTCCGAAACGAAGACCTGATTCTCATCAGGCTGGTAAAACCAGAGGGTGGCTCCATTGGAAATCAGCTTCTGATTGGGAACCCGGTAGTCCCAACGCATCATTCCTTTCTTCTTCAAATAGACCTTCCCTTCACCCTTCTGGGGGGTCTTCATCACCTTTCCAATATACTCCTGGACAAAATTGGCCTCCAGGTCGTCTGTCTTCTCGTAACGGCCCTGGATCTCAGTTAACAGGACCTGCCCTGTCACTTTGCCAAGCGCAGGCAGGGTGGCCCAGGGAAGCAGCAGCAACGAAAAACAGACCGATAACAAGACTTTTCTCATGATGATCCTCCGCTTCACTCGATTTTTTTGACCAGGACCTCTCTCGGTTTAACCCCGTCCGAGGGCCCTACCACCCCTTCCTTCTCCATCTTTTCGATAATGCGGGCAGCCCGATTATAGCCGATGCGAAAGCGCCTCTGGATGAGGGAGATGGAGGCCTGTCCGGTCTCGGCCACGAAAGCAACGGCCTCGTCATATTTTTCGTCATATTCGTCCTCGCTCGGTGCGCCCTTCTCTTTCTTCTCCTCTTCGAGAGCGATGGACACTTCATAGGAAGGCTTCCCCTGCTTTTTGAGAAATTCGACAACCCGCTTGATCTCTCCGCCGGAGACAAAAGCCCCATGAACGCGAATCAGTTTCGAACTGCCGGGAGGGAGGAAGAGCATATCCCCTGCGCCCAGGAGGTGCTCCGCACCGATCGTATCGAGGATGGTCCGGGAATCCACCTTTGAAGTCACCTGAAAGGAGATCCGTGCCGGGAAATTTGCCTTGATAATGCCGGTCAGCACATCTACGGAGGGCCTCTGGGTAGCTAACAGAAGATGAATTCCGACAGCCCTGGCCATCTGGGCGAGACGGGTGATGAATTCTTCCACCTCCCTCGACGAAACCATCATCAGGTCTGCCAATTCATCGATGACCACAACAATATATGGAAGGATCTCCATCTCCTCTGGAGCCTTTGGCTCTCCTTCCTCCAACAGATCCCCTTTCCGTTTGTAAACCTTCCCTTTTTCTTTCAGCTCCTTTTCCATCCTCTGATGGTAGTGTTCAATATTCCGAACCCCCTTTTCGGCCAGCACGGAATATCGCCGTTCCATCTCCTCCACAAGCCATTTCAGCGCAGCAGCCGCCTTTTTGGGGTTCGTCACCACCGGGAGAAGCAGGTGGGGAATCCCGTCATAGTCGGAGAGTTCAAGCATTTTGGGATCGATCATGATGAAACGTACTTCATTAGGAGTCGCCTTGAAGAGGATACTGCAGACCATCGAATTGATGGAGACGCTCTTTCCGGATCCCGTCGATCCGGCAACCAGGAGATGGGGCATCCTCGCAAGATCGACGACGAAGGGTTCTCCCGAGATATCCTTTCCCAGACCGAAGGAGACTCTTGACCGGGAGTTCCGGAAGCCGTCCGAATCGATAATCTCCTTCAGGAAAACGGTCTCCCTCACCGTGTTTGGGATCTCTATTCCCACCACGGACTTTCCGGGGATCGGAGCCACAATACGAATCGAGATGGCACTCAGAGCCAGTGCCAGGTCATCGGCAAGGTTCGCGATGCGGCTCACCTTCACGCCGGGAGCCGGCTCAAATTCGTAAACGGTGATGACCGGTCCTGGCCGGACTTCAACAACCCTTCCCTCCACTCCGTAATCGAGAAGTTTTTTCTCCAGGATGCGTGAATTCATGATCAGGCTGTCCCGATCAATCTTCTGCCGTTTCTCGGTATCGGACTCCAACAGGGAGCTCGGGGGAAGCTGAAAGGCCTTCCGCGGATCTGCAAAGGCAAAGGTTTTCTGTTCAAGGATCTCCTTGGATGGCGCCGAAGATGAAGCCGCCTCGATCACCGCCGGAAGAGGGACTTCCCCTCTTTTCTCCTTCTCCTGTTTCTGTCTTTCCAGTTTCTTCGCCCTCTGGGTACGCTCTTTCCTCTTCGTTTTCAGGGTGCCAATCTTCCCAACGAGGCCGTTGATCTCGGCTCCCAGGCGGCGCAGTAAAGCGATAAAGGAAATCCCCGTCCCGAAAACAAAGGAGAGGACGAAGATCACCAGGAGCAAAACAGTCGCTCCGGGGAGGTTGAAATACCGTTTAAGGCCGAGGGAAAGGATCTCTCCGATGAACCCTCCCATCCGGACTTCCTCATAATGGAACTGGATAGGTTTCAACCACAGGGCGAAGAGAGAGGAAGTCGACAGGAGGATCACAAACCACCCGATCAACCGGATGGAAGGGTATTTCATCTCCCGCCGGAAGATGAAGCCAAAGGCAAAGAGCCCCAGAACGAAGGGGATCAAAAATGAGGGAAACCCAAAGCCCAGAAAGAGAAACCCGGAGATATAGGAACCCACAATTCCCATCCAGTTGTGAATCTCTTTCACCTTTGAAGAGGTATGGGAAAAAAAGGAAGGGTCGATCGGATTATAGGAAATCAGACTGAGAAAAAGAACGAGCCCGGCGGCGATCAGGAGTATGCCGATCACCTCGTGTTTCAGCCTCTCCTTGATGGAATCCTCAACCATGGCTTTCCCCGCTCCGTTGCCCGGAAATCGACGCAAAATTGTTCGAAATCGCGTGACTCACCTTCTCCATCAAAAGCTTCCAGTCTCTCAGCGCATAGTGCTGCGTCTCGATGGGATGGTCGATCCTGATCCGAATTTCTCCGGACCTGACGACGAGTCTCTCTTTGGCCATGATCTCACGACTTCCGATGATCGCAATGGGAATAATAGGGACCCCCGACTTGATCGCCAGGCTGAAGCCCCCCTTCTTGAAGGGCTGGATCGAACCATCCGGGCTTCTCGAGCCCTCAGGGAAGATGACGACGGACATTCCGTCATGAATCTTCCGAGCTGCCTCGTTCATCGCCTTCACCGTCTCACGGGTCCCTTCCCGGTCAATGGCGATATAGCCTGCGGCAGCCATGGCCCAACCGAGCACGGGAATTGAAAAAAGTTCCTTCTTGGCCAACCATTTAAAATGAAACGGGAGATGGCCCTCGATAGCAAAGATATCGTAGGCTCCTTGATGATTCGACATAAAGAGATAAGGCCCTTCTCCTCGAACATTCTCCACCCCCTCGACCTTCACCTTCACCCCGCTCACCCAAACGATCACTCTTGCCCAGAGGCTTGCGATGCCATGGCCCTTCCTACCGCTCCGATCGAAGAGATAGGCGATCATAACGAGAGAGCCTAATAACAAGGTATCGATCACAACACAAGACCAAACAAGAATCGTCCGGATCATAAAAAAAACCATGGGGAATACTGGAATGATGGAATACTGGAATATTGAGAAAAGTAAAAAATCGGCTCTTGCCCATCATTCCATTCTTCCATTGTGCCTTTCTTCCAAGTTTCATTCTTCCACTGTTCCATCATTTCTTCCCATTATTCCATTATTCCCATGTTCCATTATTCCTGCGGGGTGGCGTTCGGGGTTGCGCTATATTCTCTTCTCCAGTTCCCCGAGAATTGCACCCACCTCCGATTTTATCCTTTCGTCCATATCATAAGGCGATCTCCCCTCCCGATCGGCTTGAAGGACCATGGGGTTAAAACTCATGTGACCCAGGACCGGAAAATCGGAGAGGTTCTCCTCGATGACCTTCCTGTCATCGTCAGACGTCACCTTGTTTCCAACGACCATCATCTTCTTGAGGTGCAGATCTTCTCCCAGCTTCTTAATCTGTCTCGCCGTGTTGATCGCCCTTTGTCCCGGTTCCACGACGATGATGAGGGCATCGACATAGCCCGTGCTTCCCCTCCCGAGGTGTTCGAGCCCAGCTTCCATATCGATGATGAGGGCCTCCTCCCGCTGCACGAGAAGATGGCGAACGAGATTCTTCAGGAGGACGTTTTCAGGGCAGAAGCATCCCCCGCCTCCTTGCGGGATACATCCCAGAAGAAGGAGTTTTACTCCCTCGTGGGAAACCCCCATCTCATCGGGGAGATCATCCACTTTTGGGTTAAGCTTGAACATGGGGCCATAAGTCCCCTTCTTTGCTCCCGTCCGCTCTTCGATGAGAGAGGTCATCGAGGCAATCGGGGAGAGTTTCGCCAGGGCTTCTTTCGGAAGACCAATGGCTGATGCGAGATTGGAATCCGGATCAGCATCAATGGCAAGGACCTTCCTGCCCTGATCGGCCAGGATGCGGGCCATGACCCCTGCAAGCGTCGTCTTCCCCACCCCACCTTTTCCAGAAATGGCAATTTTCATTTTCCCTCCAGTCGTTCTTATCATATCTAAAAAATGGTCAAAAGTCTAACCCCGGTTGCTGATCCAGGTTTGACAACACCATCGCAATAACTGATAATGATATTTTTTAGAGAGGTTAGCAATGAAGATGAACTTGAAGGCGCTGGTGATCCTCAGCGCCGGCCATATGGTTACCGATTTTAATCAGGGAGCTCTCCCCGCCCTTCTCCCCTTCTTCAAGGAGGCCCTCCATCTGTCTTATACCACAGCCGGTGTTATCCTCCTCTTCGGCAATCTGACCTCTTCCGTGATCCAGCCCGCCTTTGGATATCTCTCTGACAGGCGGCCCTACGGATGGGTTCTTCCCTTCTCCCCTTTCATCGCTTGTCTGGGCCTTTCCATCACCGGCCTTACAACAAACTATGTTCTTCTCCTCGTTTGTGTCGTTGTCATGGGATTTGGCGTGGCGAGCTACCACCCTGAAGGGTTCAAGACGGCCTATTTCTTCACCGGAGAGAAAAAGGCCACGGGCATGTCGTTCTTTCAGGTGGGGGGAAATTTGGGCATAGCTGTTGGACCGATGTGGGCACTCGCACTCGTCACCTGGTTTGGCATGAAGGGAACGATAGGAATGGTCCTGCCAGGAGCGCTGATCGGCATCATTCTGCTCTTCTCCTTCTCATGGCTCACCACTCCTGTAAAGGACGCCTTCACTGAAAAGAAGAAGGGGAGGAGTGAACCCCTTTCAAGAAGGGAATTGACTTCCCTCGTCGTTCTTATCAGCCTCGTCACCGTTCGATCCTGGATCCAACTGGGCCTGATCTCTTATATTCCGTTCTACTACATCGATTATCTCAAGGGAGACCCTCTCTATGCCGGAAAACTCGTTTCCACCTTCTTGATGGCGGGAGCCTTCGGCACCCTGGTAGGAGCACCTCTTGCTGACCGGTGGGGCCATAAGAGATTCCTCATGGTTACTCTCCTCCTAACTTTTCCCCTTCTCCTGCTTTTTTACAATTCGACGGGTTGGTGGGCCTTCATCTTTGTGGGAATAACAGGGATGGTTCTGGTCTCTTCCTTCGCTACCACGGTCGTCATGGCCCAGGTCATCCTCCCTCATCATCTGGGGATGGTTTCAGGCCTGATGGTGGGATTTGCCATAGGGGCAGGCGGGGTCGGAGTGACCTTTCTCGGGACGATCGCTGACATCTGGGGAGTGCCCATGGCGATGAAAACCATCCTTGTCACGCCGCTCATCACATCCTTTCTGGCTTTCTTTCTTGAATCTCCACCCAAGAAAGGAAATCCCAAATTCCAAATCCCAAATCCCAAATAAGCTCCAAATACCAATTTCCAAACTCACTTTACTCTGGGTAATTGGTCACTGGTCATTGGTCATTGATCATTGGCTATTTCTTCTTCTTCCGATTCCTTTCGTAGATGATCTTTAGACCTTCGAGCGTCAGGAACCCGTTGACCTCTTCGATCGTCTCCGATTCCCCGGCAATGAGGTCTGCCAACCCTCCGGTGGCGATCACCTTGGGGTTCGATTTCACTTCCTTCTTCATCCGCCGGACAATTTCGTCAACGAGTCCCACATATCCGAAAAAGATTCCCGACTGCATGCTGTGAATCGTATTCCTCCCGATGACTTTTCTCGGTTTAACGATCTCGACCCTGGGCAGCTTTGATGTCCTCTGGAATAAGGCTTCCGACGAGATCCCGATCCCGGGTGCAATCGCGCCGCCCACGTATTCCCCCCTCGGAGAGACGTAATCAAACGTGGTGGCTGTGCCGAAGTCCACCACGATCATGCTCCTTTTGTATCGCTCATAAGCTGCCACCGCATTGACAATCCGATCCGCTCCCACCTCAGCGGGATTGTCGTAGAGAATGGGCATCCCGGTATCGACTTCCGGCCTCACGATCAGAGGTTTGACGTGGAAATACTTCTCTGCCATCCCCTCCATCATATTGAGAACGGGAGGAACGACCGAAGAGATGATCACTCCTTCAAAATCCCGGAACTGGATCTGATCGAAGATAAAGAGATCGCGAAAGAGGATCCCCCATTCATCGGAGGTCTTCTCTCTTTCGGTTCTCATCCGCCAGTGGTCCACCAGCACATCTCGATCATAGACTCCCAGGACCGTATTCGAATTTCCCACATCGATCACCAGCAGCATATCTCCTCCCTAAGAACACTCCGTCATTTGACATACTTTCTCTTCCCGCCCGATCGAAGATCATGGATTGCCAGAAAATTCGAAATCCGAAACAAATCCAAATCCCAAATTCCCAATTTCGAAACTTTTCCCTTTTTTGAGGTTCATCTTTTGGACGTTCGTGCTTATTTCGGATTTCGTGCTTCGAATTTAGGATTTCCTACTTTTGTACTGTATGTCTCCCGCGACGACCCGCTTTCGTTCGCCGGTTCTCGTCCTCAAAATCAGGGCTCCGTATGGGTCAACGCCCACTGCCGTCCCCGTAACCGTTTCACCAAAGGAGCTGACCTTGACCGTCCTCCCTTCGATCCTTGCGCGCTCTCCCCAAGCCTTTAAGATCGCACTGCCCCCTTCTTTCAGAAAGACAGAATACCATCTCTCCACTTCACTCAAAAGCCCTTGGAGAAAGGCTTTTCTCGAAACGGCCTGTCCCATCTCTTCTTTCAGGGAAGTGGCCAGCTTCCGGATCTCTTCAGGCATCTCTTCCCTGGACACGTTGAGATTGACTCCAATCCCGAGAACCACAAAATGGACTCGATCTGTCTCGGAATGGATCTCATTAAGAAGACCGGCAACCTTACGGCTGTCCATGAGGATATCATTGGGCCATTTAATCGTGGGATGAAGGCCGGAAAATTTCTCGATGGCATCCGAAGTAGCTACGGCGGCCATCAGGGTGATGAGAGAGGCCTGCTGGGGAGGGATCTTCGGACGAAGGATCACGGAAAGATAGAGATTCAAAAAAGGAGGTGAAAACCACTCTCTTCCCAGCCTTCCCCTTCCCTTTCCCTGTGATTCGGCAATAACCAACTCCCCTTCCCCGGCGCCCTCCATGGCCAATTGATAGGCCGTCGAATTCGTCGAATCGAGGGCCCCGAAGTGATGAATTTTTTTCCCCATCCATGCTGTCTTCAATCCGGGGCCGACCTCCGCAGGTGTGAGAAGGTCAGCCGATCGAATCAGCCTGTATCCCGATCGCGTCGTTGCTTCAATTTCATAACCCAGGGCCTTTAAGCCTCGAACTCTTTTCCAGACCGCAGTCCGGGAAATGCTGAGGAGGCGCCCAATCTCTTCACCCGAAAGAAAACCAGGAGACTGTTCTTTTAATAGCCGGAGAATTTTTTCGTCCATATGCCCAAAGTGAACGACTTAAATAAGTTGACACTAATGCCCCATGCCCGGAGGGCACCCTCGAACCATGAAAAAAAAGAAGTCTCCCTCTCCCGCCAGCGGGAGAGGGTAGGGGTGAGGGTGGGACATTGCGGGTTTCCCCCTCACCTTAATCCTCTCCCCCAGGGGGGAGAGGAGGTATCTGAGGTTATTTTTTACATAATTGGTGAGATTGTCGCGTCGCTTCGCTCCTCGCAGTGACTACTTCTTAAGTTGGTCCGCTATAGTTTCCCGTGGTCAGGGGATCATCCCCGAACGGATAAACTCGATTTGGGACCTGTAGGAGCGCTGCTTGCTGCGTCCTCCAGGGCAGGGCAAGCCCTGCCCCTACAAGTAGACTCCAACCTTCGGACACGAGATACGGACCCCTTGTTTCTACCCGAGGGCTTTGTCATAGTGGGAGAACTGCATGGTGAAGGTTCCCCGGCCCTGAGTGAGGGATCTCAATTCCGTGGAGTAGCCGAACATCCGGGTCAAAGGAGAGATGGCCTCGATCTGACTCACCCTCCCCTTCGGAGCAATGGCTTCGACCGAACTCTTCCGCGCCTTGAGATCGCCAACCACTTCCCCCATGAACTCCTCGGGAACGATGATGGTCACCGCCATCATCGGTTCGAGCAAAATCGGGCTGGCCTTCCGGCATCCATCCCGCAAGGCGTTGGAAGAGGCGATCTTGAGCGCAAGGGAAGATGGCTGATCCGGATCGGTCTGAGCCTTCAGCACGGTAACCCGAAGATCGGTGAGCGGGTACCCCATGATCACTCCCACGGTCGAACCCTCCCGGACTCCTTCTTCGACAGCAGAAAGGGCCTCGGGAGGCAGTGCCCCTGCTGGGAGCTCCGAGTGAAACTCGATTCCCTTTCCCCGTCCGTTGGGAGAAATACGCAAGAAGACCTCTCCAAAATGTCGCACTTCATCCATCTCTTTTAGAAACTTCGCGGATACCTCGGCTTCCTTCTCCACCGTCTCTCGATAGACCACCTGCGGCCTTCCAACGTTGACCTCCAGATGATATTCCCTGAGGAGGCGATTCACAAGCACGTCGAGGTGCAGTTCGCCCATCCCGGAAATGATCGTCTGGCCGGTATCTTCGTCGTACCTGACCTGAAAGGTGGGATCTTCCTCGCTCAGCTTCTCAAGAGATTCCGGGAGTTTTTCCTGATCCCGGTTGGCCTTTGGCTCCACCGCCACGGACATGACCGGCTTATAGAAATCGATCGGTTCAAGGAGAATGGGATGAGCTGGGTCACAGAGCGTATCGCCGGTCGTCGTCTCTTTCAGTCCCATGACCGCTATGATCTCTCCGGTCTTTGCCTCTTCCACCCTTTCTCGCTGGTTTGCGTGCATCTGAAATATCCTTGAGATCTTTTCCTTCTTTTTGGAACGGGGATTATAGACCTCCATCCCCACTTTGAGCACGCCTGAGTAAATCCGGACGTAGATCAGTTTTCTTCCCTGGTCCAGCATCACCTTAAATGCCAGGGCAGCGAGCGGTGCCTCATCTCTGGCTTTGCGACTTTCCGCCTCACCGGTATTGGGATTCGTTCCTTCCACCGGGGGCACATCGAGGGGAGAGGGAAGATAGTCTACGATGGCATCGATCAGGAGCTGAATCCCCTGGTTTCTCAAGGCAGCCCCGCAGAGGACGGGGACCGCTCTCATCGAGATGGTTGCTTTTCGAAGAGCCACTTTCATTTCGGACTCTGAGATCTCCTCTCCATTGATATACTTTTCCGTCAGGTGATCGTCGATCTCGGCAAGGGACTCAATCAACCTGGAGCGACAGAGTGTGGCCTCTTCCTTCATTGCCTCCGGAACGGCGATCTCTTTGAAGTCCGTACCCAGGCTATGCTCATCCCAGACCACTCCTCTCATCCGGATGAGATCGATCACGCCGATAAACCGGTCTTCGGAGCCAATGGGTATCTGTACCACCAGAGGGTTCGCTCCCAGGCGTTCGACCATCATTCTCACGGCCCTCGAGAAGTCCGAACCGATCCGGTCCATCTTGTTCACGAAAGCGATCTTGGGAACTCCGTATTTGTCTGCCTGATGCCAGACCGTTTCCGATTGAGGCTCCACCCCTTCTACAGCGGAGAAGATGGCGATGACACCATCCAGCACACGCAGGGACCGTTCGACTTCTATCGTGAAGTCGACGTGGCCTGGAGTGTCGATGATATGAATGGTATTGCCCTTCCATTCCGCCGTCGTCACCGCCGAGGTGATGGTGATCCCCCTCTCCTGCTCCTGCGGCATCCAGTCCATCACCGCTGTCCCTTCGTCGACCGCTCCCATCCGATGGATTTTCTTCGCATAGAAGAGTACCCTCTCGGTGACGGTGGTCTTCCCGGCATCGATGTGAGCCATAAAGCCGATGTTTCGGGTCCGGGCCAGTCGTTTCTCTCCAGCCATTTCCTCTGCTCGGGGGGTTCGATTATAGTGTATCCCGGCAATGTTAAAGGGATTTCCCGAAAATGTCAAAGAGATTTCTAAAAAAGCCGAGGAATCTCTGATACCACGAATTGGTAAGACCGATTACACCGAACAGAAATCAATTGGAAACAAAGAAGAATCCGTGTAATCATTTCTTGGAATCTGTGTAATCAGGAGAGCGAGACGCCGTTTTTAGGAGCTCTCTCAAATTGTCCTTGACAAGGCTGATCGGATCTCTTTATGATGTTTGCTAACCCCTCCCTCGACCCTTCCCAAAAGGGACGATGAAGCCATGGGTGATCGGGAGGCCCCATGGCTCTTTTGTATTTGAGAGGCCGTAGCTGACACGAATCATTGGCACTGACACTTCTTTTTTGAGCATCGAAAGGGGAAAAGGAGATGGCGATTTCAAGAAAGGTCAAAAATGCGCTCGAAGGGGCATCATGGATCAGGCGAATGTTCGAAGAAGGTGAGGAGTTGAGACGGCGCTACGGAGCGGAAAACGTCTACGATTTCTCCATCGGCAATCCTGATCTCGAGCCTCCTGCCTCATTTAAGAGTGCCCTGAAGGAGCTCGCCGAGCACCCGATTTCTGGCATGCACCGCTACATGCCGAATAATGGCTACAGCGAAACGAGGCGGATGATCGCTCAATATCTTTCCGAGGACTCTGGACTTCCCTTTGGAGAAAACCACGTTGTGATGACCGTGGGGGCTGCTGGGGGACTGAATGTCGTCTTTAAAGCCCTTCTCGACGAAGGCGATGAGGTGGTCGTCCCTTCCCCTTATTTCGTGGAGTACAAATTCTATGCCGATAACCATGGCGGTCAAGTGCGTATCGTCGAAACGAATGAGGACTTCTCGCTCAACCTCGGGGAGATCGAAAAAGCCATTACCGGGAGAACCAAGATCATCCTGATCAATTCACCTCATAACCCAACGGGCGTTATCTATGGGAAAGAATCAATCGAAAAATTGGGGGAATTGCTGAAGAAAAAAAGCGTCGAATTAAAGAAAACCCTCTTCCTCGTTACCGATGATCCTTACAGGCGGATTCTCTACGATGGGAGTGAGCTTCCGGACACTTTCCGCTACTACCCTCACACGATCCGCGTAACCTCACACTCCAAGGATCTTTCCCTTGCAGGAGAAAGGATCGGCTATGTCGCCGTCAGCCCGCTCTGTGAAGATGCGGGTGAAATCATGTCCGCCATGGTTTTCGCGAACCGGGTCCTCGGATTTGTCAATGCGCCGGCTTTGATGCAAAGACTGGTGGCTTCCCTTCAGAGAAGCTCGATCAATATACGGGAGTATGAGGAGCGAAGAAACCTCTTTTACAACGCTCTGAGATCCTATGGGTATGAACTCATCAAGCCCCAGGGAGCTTTCTATCTCTTTCCCAAGGCCCCCGGCGGAGATGACCTGGCTTTTGTAAGGGATCTTCAATTGAAACGGATTCTCGTCGTTCCAGGGAGAGGGTTCGGAAGGCAGGGGTATTTTAGAATTGCCTATGCCGTCGACAGAAAGATCATTGAAGGGGCGCTTCCGGGATTCAAGGAAGCTGCACAGAAATACGGTCTGAAGAGTAATTAGGGGATCCGATGCCTGCTACCCGGAAGGTCCTCCCCGAGGTCGTTGCCGTCATTCCTGCCCGTTACGGATCCACCCGGTTTGAAGGGAAACCCCTCACGGACATCCTTGGGAAATCCATGATTCAACGCGTCTATGAAGGGGTTTGCCAGTCTAAACTGATCGGCTCGGTCATCGTGGCCACCGATGACGACAGAATTTTGGAGGCTGTCCGGACCTTCGGTGGAAGAGCAATGATGACTTCCGCGGCTCACACGACCGGAACGGACCGGGTGGCGGAAGTCGCCCGAAAACTCAAGGCGGAGATCGTCGTCAATGTCCAGGGAGACGAGCCCCTCATCAAAGGGAGCATCATTGACAAGGCCATACGCCCTCTTCTCTCCGATCACCGCATCCCCATGTCAAGCCTGATCACAAAGATAGAGAACGTCGAGGACTGGCTCAATCCAAACCTCGCAAAGGTCGTCGTTGACAGTGAGAATTTCGCCCTCTATTTTTCCAGGTCACCCATTCCTTTTCCACGAGATCTCCAGGCGGGCCATCCCTATTGCAACCCTCTTGGAGGAATAGGGACTCTTCCTCAAGGGATATTCAAGCACATTGGCGTCTATGTTTACCGCAGAGAGTTCCTCCTGAAGTTCTCCCGGATGAAACCAACGCCCCTTGAAAAATTGGAGAAGCTCGAACAACTTCGGGTTTTGGAAAACGGTTACAGAATCAAACTCGCTTATGTCGATTATGAGCCCATCTGTGTCGATATACCGGACGACCTCCCAAAAATCATCGCATTCCTGTCAGATTCACGGAGCCCCCATCCGAAACCCCATGGCGTAGAGCCCATCGCACATCGCGAAAAAAAGAACAACTCCGAACCCGCCTGTCCCCGATAGCAGGGTCTATGAAAGATCAAGGTCGATGGAACTTGGACCGAACAAATCGGATATCTTATTGATATCACAACAATTTTCTTATCATGGAAGGGCCGTGTTAAATTAGGGTATCCTTCTGTAAATCCCTGGCAAATTGAGTTGATTTCTCTCGGTTTTTGGGGTATACTTAGATATAATTTTGGCCAAACAACCGAAAGGGATCTAAATCAGATAATGCTTCGTCTTCCCGCACTTATTCTCCTCTTCGTCTTCTTTGTCATTTCTGCCTGTTCAACTCCATCCTGGTTTCCAATCAAGAAAGGCCCTCCTCATCTGGCAAAGTCCAAGGACCTCGTCGACAAAGAGGTCGTTCTCATTGATAAGGAAGAATATGTCAAAGTAGTAAACCCGAGGGCCTCTGAGGGAGGAGGCCAGCCAAAATATATTTATGTTCCGGTGAAAGAGTATCTCGCAAAAAAAGAGTCCTTTGTCATGCCGGGTTCCCAGAAGGAAGCACCTGTAAAGGATGCCGAAATTTCCACAAGATCCCTCCCTCCCGGAGCAGAGAAGGAAGGCCTTTCTGTAACGCCACCCCTCTCCACCGTTTCGGGATTGAAGAAAAAAGTCGTCATCACCTACTTTGACGATCGAACCGCACAGGGTGACGAAACCTTCGGAGACTGGGCCGCTGAGAAACTGATGAAAGAGGTGAACCGCAGGTCCCTGGGGACCCTTTTCGTGGACTTTCAAATGGTCAAGGATTTCCTGGAGAAGAGAGAGGTAGCCCTCACCGACCTGGCGACGCCCAAGGTGCTCCAACTGCTTAACGAGGTCTTCGGGATCCACGCAGTTGTTTTTGGCCACCTCTCCGGTCCTTATGTTTTCACTACCAATACGGGTAAGGGGCCCGAAGGAACCGCCTCAGCTATCATTAAAATAGAGATGAATGTCGTGGACGCCTTCACGGGCAAGGCCATAAAAACCCTCTCATTTGCTAATCCCATCATTGCTGCCATGGAGCGGGGAACCTTTTCTGAAGAGAAGGCAAAGCTCAAGGCGATCGATATTACCATTGCGGATCTCGCCCGGTCTCTCGCAAAAGAACTGGACGGCCTGAATTGGTTCTGCCGGATCGCCAAGCTGGAAGGTGAAGAGGTCTTTTTGAATGCTGGGAAATTGACCGGTCTCAAGGTGGGAGACGTGTTGGAAATAATAGACCCGGGAGAACCCTGGGGAAAATCCCAGGTAAAAGGCAAAGTGCAGATCTCGGCTTTTCTTGGAATTGACGCCTCCGTGGGTAGACTGATTAACGGAACGAAGCCTGATTCAAATGATATCCTTACACTGGCTAAACGTGAAAGGTTTTGAAATAGGGTGATCGTTAACCGCCTCTTTACGGGGTAACCATCAGGAAGGGGGTTCCGTTTTATGTTCCAAATCGGCGACAAAGCAGTTTATCCGGGCCACGGGGTAGGAGTGATTGAAGCCATTGAAAGCAAGCAGATCATGGGCAATCATCAGATCTTCTATATCCTGCGGATCATGGAAAATGGGATGACGATCATGATCCCCAGAGATAATGCGGGAGCGGTGGGATTGCGAGGGATCATCCGAAAAATCGATGTGACGAAGGTGATCCACATCCTGAAAGAACGGGACGTCACGCTGGACAACCAGACCTGGAACCGAAGATACCGGGAGTACATGGAAAAGATCAATACGGGATCGATCTATGAGATTGCAGAGGTCCTCCGGGATCTTCATCTTCTGAAGGCAGAAAAAGAACTCTCCTTTGGTGAGAGGAAGATCATGGATGTGGCCAAAAGCCTCCTGGTAAAGGAGCTGGCCATCGCCCGGGGGGTGAAGGAAACGGATATCCTGAAAGAAATTCATATCATCTTTGGAGCCTGATCTCCCCCAATGGTTCTTTCTATATCACATATCACTCATTCGTTCTCTCAAACGGTACCGCAAGAAAGGAAGTGAATACGGTTGTGGGCTCATGGGTTACTCGTTCTCTCTTGTTTATCATCTGCGGGTTCAGCGGATATTTTTTCGGCGCAGGAATCTCTCCACTGGCGACCGTCCCGGGCATGCTCGGGGGATTTCTTCTCGCCGGAGTGACGCTCCTCCTGGAGAGCGAATTGAAGAAAGCTCCCCTGAAGAGTCTTCTGGGGAGCTTTGTCGGATTGATCTTAGGAATCATTCTGGCCAATCTCATCTCGAACGTCTTTTTTTCAAACCTTTTAAACCATCAAGACATGGCGCTCCCTCTTCTCGGTGGCCTTTGTGGAGTCTGCGGATACATCGGGCTTCAAATCGGTCTGAAGAAGGGGGAGGAGCTCAACATCCCGGGATTCAAGCTTTTTTCGAAGACCCCTCCGCAAAACGAAAACGCAAAGATTCTCGATACGAGCGTTATCATCGATGGACGCATCGCCGACATCACCGAAACAGGTTTTGTGGAGGGCCCCATCCTCATTCCCCAGTTCGTATTGAGTGAGCTCCAGCATATTGCTGATTCTTCCGATCCTGTCAAGCGCACACGAGGCAAGAGGGGGCTGGAGGTACTTCATCACATCCAGAAGCAGGCGGATGTGGATGTCAAGATCATCGATACGGACTACGCTTCCATCAGAGAGGTGGACGCAAAGCTGGTCGAATTGGCCAAAGAGGTCCATGGCAAAATCGTCACCAATGACGCCAACCTCAACAAGGTGGCGGCCCTCCAGGGGATCTCGGTTCTCAACATTAATGAGCTTGCTAACTCCCTGAAACCGGTCGTCCTTCCCGGAGAAGAGATGAATGTTAAGATTCTGAAGGAGGGGAAAGAGATGGGGCAGGGAGTCGCCTATCTCGACGACGGGACAATGATCGTGGTCGATAACGGAAGGAGGCAGATCGGCAGAACGATCGACGTAATCGTAACCAGCGTCCTTCAGACTCCTGCGGGAAGGATGATCTTTGCCCGTTTGAAGGACGATTCGGCCAGGGAGAGCCGATCCAAGGAAACCTACTATCCCCTGGATAGCGAATTGTGAAACATGGAATAATGGAATACTAGAAAAATGGAGGGATGGGTTACAAACGTGTTTTATCTTTGACGCGTTCCCAATATTCCAACATTCCATCTCTTCATTATTCCAGTTTTTCTCTTCCATCATTCCACCATTCCATTATTCCGGGACGTTTCAACTATGAAAGCCGATGCAGTAATCGTTTCCGCGGGCAAGGGCCATCGGTTCAAGGAAGGAATGAAAAAGCAATTCCTTCTCCTGTCCGGAAAACCCATCCTTGCCCGTGCGCTCGATCCGTTCGAAGCCTCCCCCCTCATCCGCTCCATCTGTCTTGTCGTCGGCAACGAGGATATGGAATACTGCCGCCGAGAGATTATCGAAAAGTATCGATACGGAAAGATCTCACAGATCGTTCCCGGTGGGAGAACAAGGCAGGAATCGGCAAAAAATGGAATTGATGCCGTCCCCGGAGATTCTGACATCATCTCCATCCACGACGGGGTGCGGCCCTTTGTCACGAAAGAGATGATTGAGGGTTCTGTCCATGGGGCCCTGCGATTTGAAGCCGTGGTCGTGGCCGTGCCAGTCAAGGACACGATTAAGAGGGTCCAGCCCGATGGAATCGTCCTTCAAACCCTGGAAAGGGAACCCCTGTGGCAGGTCCAGACGCCCCAAACCTTTCAGGCGAGTCTGATCCGAGAAGCCTACTCCAGGGCAATGAGAGACGGGTTTGTGGGAACGGACGATGCCTCTCTCGTGGAGCGGCTGGGAGCGAAAGTTCACGTGATCGCCGGATCTTATGCCAATATCAAGATTACCACTCCTGAGGATCTGATCTTTGCTCATTTCATGATGAAACAGAACGAAGCACCGTCTGCAGAATCTTCCATCCCGGACACAAATACCCAATCGGACCGGAGAAAAAGCTGATGAGGGTGGGCTTGGGCTACGATGTTCATGCGTTCATTGAGGGCAGGCCTTTGATCCTGGGAGGGATCGAAATCCCTTACTCCAGAGGGCTTCAGGGCCACTCGGATGCGGATGTCCTTCTCCACGCTGTCTGCGATGCCCTGCTCGGCGCCGTCGCCGATGGAGACATCGGCAAACATTTTCCGGACACCGATCCCCAGTATAAGGGAATACGAAGTACCCTTCTCCTAAAAAAGGTCGTCACCAGAATGAGAGAGAAGAGATTCCATGTCGTCAACATCGATGGAACCATCGTCTGCCAGAGGCCGAGGCTCGCTGACTTTATCCCGCAGATGCGGGAGGAGATCGCAGCGGTTGTAGAGGTAGAGGCGACACGGGTAAATATCAAAGCCACCACCACAGAAGGGCTGGGCTTTGCCGGAAGGGAAGAAGGAATCGCGGCCTGCGCCGTGGTACTGGTGGAAGAAGATTGAGTCTTGAGTTCGGAGTTTCGAGTCTTTCATTCTGGCTTCTGACTTCTGATCTCTGACTTCTGATCTCTGATTTTGGAGTTTGCATCGTGGATAGAGTTAGGGTTCGCTTTGCTCCTTCGCCAACGGGACTTCTCCATATCGGAAATGCCCGGACCGCTCTCTTCAATTGCATCTTCGCAAGGCATCACGGAGGGACGTTTGTGCTCCGGATCGAAGATACCGATGTGGAAAGATCGACAGAGGAGTCTGCCTGCCGAATCATCGAAGACCTTCACTGGCTGGGCCTTGAGTGGGACGAGGGCGCGGACCGGAATGGGGCTTATGGCCCCTATCGCCAATCTCAACGCCTATCCCTGTATCGGGACTATGCGGAGCATCTTCTTCGGGAAGAACGGGCTTACAAGTGCTTTTGTTCCCCCGAGAGGCTTGAGGCCCTTCGAAGGGAGCAGATTTCGAAGGGGACGATGCCCCGTTACGACGGACGGTGCCGTTCCCTGACCAAGGAGGACATCTCGAGGCTGGAGTCTTCGGGAGAGCGGCCTGCCATACGATTCCGTGTCGGAAAAGGAGCCATTCCCTTTGAGGATCTCATCCACGGAAAGATGAACTTCGAATCGGAGGGAATCGGTGATTTTATCATCATGCGCTCCGATGCCATGGCAGCCTATAATTTCGCCTGTGTCATCGATGACCACCTGATGGAGATCACCCACGTGATCCGAGGTGAAGACCATCTCTCGAACACGCCCCGCCAGATTCAGATCTACGGGGCTCTGGGATGGCAGCCTCCTCAATTTGCACACCATACGCTCATCCTCGGCCCGGACCGGTCTCCACTGAGTAAACGTCATGGATCGACGACGGTCTCTCAGTACCGGGAGGAGGGTTTTCTGCCCGACGCCCTGCTCAACTACCTTGTGCTCCTGGGATGGACCCCGCCCTCGGGAGACGAGATCCTCTCCTTTGATGGGATTGTCAGGGATTTTTCGATCGCCGCTGTCTCGAGAAGCGCTCCTATCTTCAGCCGAAAGAAGCTCGAGTGGCTGAACAGCCATTACATCCGGAAGAAAGACGATGAGAGCCTTTCTCAAATCCTCCTCCCTTATTTTGAAAAAGCCGGACCCCGTGTCAGGGAGATCGAATCTCAATATCTCGTAAAAGTGATCTCCGTCCTGAAAGAGAATCTTGTGGTCCTCTCCCAGATTGGAGAATACTTTGGAATCTTCTTCGATGAGAGATTCCGTTTCGAGGACGATGTCAGGGCAGTTTTACTGAACCCGGAGAACCGAAACACCCTTCAGAAGGCAATGGAGGCAGTCAAGGCGACCCCCGAACTGACCGAGGAGGGCTGGCGACCGCTCGTCTCTTCCATGGAGGAAAAGACCGGAAGAAAGGGGAAAAGCCTGTTTTTACCGCTTCGGGCCGCAGTCACTGGAAGGACGAAGGGCCCTGAGCTTGCCAGGACCCTCCCTTTGCTGGGCAAGGAGAGGGTCATCAAACGACTGGAAATGGCACTGGAGCTCAACGATGGAATAGTGGAATAATCAAAGAGGGAATAGTGGAATAATGGAAGATTGGAAGAATGGGACGATCTAAAAGAAAAGGATTTTTCTTAGCCCATCATCCCATTGTTCCAATACACTCATTCCGGTCTTTCTTGTTCCTTTGCTTTACCCAGTGTTCCAGTGTTCCATTATTCCAATATTCCGGAATTTCAGAATTTCAAGGTGATCTATGGCGCTTCGTGTCTACAACACGCTGACCGGCAAGAAAGAGGACTTCATCCCGATTCACGAGAATAAGGTCGGGATGTACGTATGCGGTGTCACGGTCTACGACCTCTGCCACATCGGCCATGCCCGATCGGCAATCGTCTTTGATACCATCTACCGTTACCTCCGGGATCGGGGTTACGAAGTGACCTTTGTTCGCAACTTCACCGATATCGATGACAAGATCATCCGCAGGGCCAACGAGGAAGGGGTTGATTATAAGACAATCGCCGAGAAATACATTCAGGAATTCCACGTCGATATGGGGAAACTCGGCCTGGAAAGGGCCACCGTCGAACCGAGGGCCACGGAACATATCCCTGAAATGATCCGGCTCATCTCGACCCTCATCGAAAAGGGATACGCCTACCGGAGTGACGGGGACGTTTTCTTCTCCGTCGAAAAATTTGTCGGTTACGGAAAGCTCTCCAAGAGAAATATCGAGGAGATGCAGGCCGGTGCCCGGGTTGAAATTGACGAGAAGAAAAGAAATCCTCTCGATTTTGCCCTCTGGAAGGGGAGCAAGCCCGGAGAGCCCTGCTGGGAGAGCCCCTGGGGTCTGGGGAGGCCGGGCTGGCACATTGAGTGCTCTGTCATGAGCCAGAAATATCTGGGCGAGACGCTCGATATCCACGGAGGGGGAAAAGACCTCGTTTTCCCGCACCATGAAAATGAGACCGCCCAATCGGAGGCCGCCAGCGGAAAACCCTTCGCCCGGTACTGGATCCATAACGGCTTCGTCAATATCAATAAGGAGAAGATGTCGAAATCCCTCGGGAACTTCCTGACCATCAAGGAAATCCTGAAGAGCTGGCATCCGGAGGTCGTCAGGCTCTTTCTCCTCGCTTCTCACTACCGGAGCCCGGTCGATTTCTCCGAAGACAGCCTGTCCGAAGCGAAATCGGGACTGACCCGCTTTTACGAAACCCTTTATGCTGTCCGGGAGGAACTGAAGAAGCCTCTTCATACAAAAAAGATTGAGTCCCCTGTCCTTCAAGAGGTTCATCAGGCCGTCGAGACATTTCCGTCAAGATTTGAAGAGGCCATGGGTGATGATTTCAACACGGCCCAGGCTCTCGGATACTTCTTCGATCTCCAGAGACATCTCAACAGCCTCCTCAGTCTTTCCAAGGGCCGTCCCACCGAAGAGACCCTGACGCTCCTCAAGCAGGGTTTTGATCTCCTCACCGGCAAAGGTTGGGTTTTCGGGCTTTTCAAAGAGGACCCGGAAGCCTATCTGTCCAGGCTGCGGAAAGAAGGCCTTAAGACGCTAAACCTCCTGGAAGAGGATATCCTTCGCCTGATTGACGAAAGGAACGAAGCCAGGCGAGGGAAGGACTGGAAAAGGGCCGACGAGATCAGGGATGACCTCCTCTCGAAAGGAATCGTCCTTGAGGATACCCCCTCCGGTACCCACTGGAAACTAAAATAGCGCGCTCGCGTCCGCTATTTGCGTCCTCCTCTGAAAACACGTTACACGTTCTATTGCTTGATCGGTTCAACCTTGAACGGTGAACCCTGAACTCTGAACCCTGAACCCTGAACCTCCTTTTTCTTCCTTTCCTCACTTTTTTCTTGTATGGTTCTCTCCTTTTTGGTATAACTGTGGCATATGTTATCCCGTGTCCTCAGCAGCACCGTTTTCGGAATCGACGCCTACGTGGTCGAGGTGGAGGTGGACATTGCTGCCGGCCTCCCCGCCTTTGCCACGGTCGGCCTCCCTGAAGGGGCGGTCAAGGAGTCCAAGGACCGCGTAAAGGCCGCCGTAAAAAATTCAGGATATGACTTCCCATCCCGGAGAATCACGGTCAACCTCGCTCCAGCCGACATCAAAAAAGAAGGAGCGGCCTTCGACCTTCCGATGGCCGTAGGTATCCTGGCGGCTACGGAGGTCGTCTCAAAAGGAAGACTGAATCATTATTTCATCCTGGGCGAGCTTTCCCTCGATGGTAAGGTGAAACCTATCAAGGGAACCCTTCCTGTATCCGTCGCCGCGAGGGATGCTGGAATAAGGGGAATTCTCCTGCCCAGGGAGAATTCGAGAGAGGCAGCCGTCGTCAAGGGCATTGAGATCCTTCCGGTTGACAACCTTTCGGATTGCGTCGAATTCCTGAACGGAAGCCTCCATATTGACCCTGTTGAAGTGGATCTCGATGAGATCTTCAAAACGGAGCTCAATTATCCGGTCGACTTCAATGACGTAAAGGGCCAGGAGCATGTGAAGCGGTGTCTGGAGGTAGCAGCAGCCGGAGGCCACAACGTCATCATGATCGGCCCTCCAGGCTCCGGAAAGACGATGCTTGCGAAACGAATCCCCACGATCCTGCCGGATATGAATTTTGAGGAGAGCCTTGAGACGACGAAGATCCACAGCGTCATGGGGCTCATGCCGGCCAATACGGCCCTTGTCGTCATACGGCCCTTTCGCAATCCCCATCACACGATTTCCGATGCCGGCCTGATCGGAGGCGGCCAGATTCCGAGGCCCGGGGAGGTAAGCCTCTCCCATAACGGAGTGCTCTTTCTCGACGAACTGCCCGAGTTCCGGAAGAACGTCCTCGAGGTGCTGCGGCAGCCCCTGGAAGAGGAGAAGGTGACGATCTCCCGGGCAGCCACTTCCCTCACCTACCCTGCCCGCTTCATGCTCGTTGCAGCGATGAACCCCTGTCCGTGCGGTTACTACAGCGACCTTACCCACGAGTGTACGTGCACGATCCCCCAGATTCACCGCTACCGGGCGAAGATCTCTGGCCCACTGATGGATCGTATCGATATCCATATCGAAGTCCCCGCCGTAAAATATCGCGACTTGGCGAGCCGCGACCCAGGGGAGTCCTCCCGGGAGATCAAGACGCGAGTCGACTCTGCCCGGAACGCCCAGCTTGGCCGGTTCAAGGGGATGAAGATCTACTGCAACGCCCAGATGACGAATCGACACATCAAGAAGTTCTGCCAGATCGATGAGGCGTGCCAGAGGCTCATGGAGATGGCGCTTGATAAGTTCGGCCTGAGTGCCAGGGCCTACACCCGCATTCTAAAGGTCGCCCGGACCATCGCCGATCTCGAAGGCGCTGAGAATATCCAGGCTTCCCACCTCTCCGAAGCCATCCAGTACCGCAGCCTGGACCGAAATCTAATCGCATAACGTGCATTCACCTTCTTGTTCTCCCTTGGAGGAAAAGCTGGACAAGACTCTGGGTTTTCCTCCCCCAATGGAACACGGCAACACTCACTCCACCTTCGGACCAAACAGATCCAGAGCTTGAGGCCTTTGAAGCCTTTCCATGACGGGTTACGACTAACTTTCCTTCAAGGGAGAGATTTTCTTTGCGGAGGTCCTTCGTCTATTTGCTGCGTGAGGGGAAAAATGATCTTGACTATGTTCAATATCATCATTTAATATGCAGATATGGAACAAATCATACCCCGACCCAGGCTCATGCAGCAGGTGCTGCAGCGCCTTGAGGAGTCGCCAGTCACGGTTCTTCTCGGCGCCCGGCAGACCGGCAAGACGACGTTGGCCCGGATCATCACGGGAAAACAGAACGAGATCCACTTCTTCGATCTCGAACGGACGGCCTCCAGGGAAGCCCTCTCCACGCCTGAATTGACCCTTGGCGATTGCCGCGGATTGGTGGTGATTGATGAAGTCCAGCGATTGCCCTCACTCTTCGAAGTATTGCGCCCTCTCTGCGACCGTCCCGACAATCCGGCGAAGTTCCTGTTTCTGGGCAGCGCCTCTCCGAACCTTGTTCGCGGCGTTTCGGAGACGCTGGCCGGTCGGGCACTCTTCGTCCGGGTGCCGGGGTTCTCCATCGACGAAGTGGGCCCGGAGCACCAGAACCGCCTCTGGCTCCGGGGTGGTTTCCCCCGGGCCTTCCTTGCACCAGACGACGAGGCTTCTTGGCGTTGGATGGAAGGGTTCGTGACGACCTTTCTTGAGCGTGACGTCCCCCAATTGGGTCTCCGTGTCCTCCCGGAAGCCTTGCGACGCTTCTGGAACATGACCGCCCATTACCACGGTCAAACCTGGAATGCGGCGGAATTAGCCCGCTCGATGAATGTGGCGCCCAACACGGTCCGGCATTACCTGGACATCCTCAGCGGGGCGTTTGTCGTTCGCGTCTTGCCACCGTGGTACGAAAACGTGAAGAAGCGTCAGGTTAAATCGCCCAAGGTTTATATTCGAGACAGCGGGCTATTACACTTCCTGTTGGGCATCTCTTCCATGGCGGGCCTGCGGTCTCATCCACGATACGGAGCTTCCTGGGAGGGATTTGCCCTGGAACAGACGCTCTCCATCCTTGGTGATCGCGATGCCTACTTCTGGAGCACCCTGCGGGGCGCGGAACTTGATCTTTTGCTCTTGCGGCGGGGCCGCCGATACGGCTTCGAGTTCAAATGTGCGGATGCTCCTTCTCTGACACGCTCGATTCATGTGGCCCTTGAGGATCTTCAACTTGATCGGCTCTTCGTGATCTATCCCGGCAGGGAACGCTACGTCCTTCATGCCCACGTGGAGGCACTTCCACTGGTTGCCCTACCAAACCTGAGGCTTGAAGACAAAACCGGATAACGCTTTCCCTCAGAAGAATGTTGTCGAGTTTTAGAATGGCGCTTTCGTAGCCAAAATCAAGCCTTTAAGCGCTCAGGGTGTCCCGGCAGGCCAACCCTCCAGGCTCTTAAACAGCCTATTTCACAGCCCCAAAATGCCATTCTAAGGCCAAAATTCCGGCCCTTCTTTCGACTTTCATTCTCGATTTGAATAAGTTTACTTGATCCGACCCTACGGGGGCCACATTGCACCCTCCAAATCTTTCAGGCCAATCAGGTCAGGTCGGGATCCTCGGTCCTTTTCCAGAGACACCTCATGTCCACGATTCACATGTGACTGGTGGACGGTCACAAATCGGAGGTAAGCACTTAAAGGACCTTGACCAATCTATTATATGAATTTATAATTAGTACCAAAATCAGGTATTTACTATGAAAGAATATAAAAACCCGGCAGAGGAATACAAGAGGGGCCTTACGCAGAGAGAGGCCCTCCTCATTTCTGCCCTGGCAAGGCAGGACAGGAAGATATTCAGCATAGAGGACGCAAGGGCCGTGACAGAGGGGAATGCCAAGAAGGTAATGTCCTCCCTCATCAAGAAGAAATGGGTGCTACCGCTGAAGAGGGGGCTTTATGCGATAGTCCCTCTTGATGTCGGGGTGAAAGGGGCGGACAGCTTCATCCTCCACAATTTCGTGATAGCCTCGCACCTGATTGAACCCTACTATATAGGCTACTGGTCCGCTCTCAACTATTACGGCTTTTCAGAACAAATACCGAGGACGACCTTTATTGCCACCACAAAGCCTAAGATGCCCCTCAGCATTTTGAATTCGGATTATTATTTCGTGACGATAGGGAGAAGGAAGTTCTTTGGATTCCAGGAAATAGGCATGGATGGATGGAAGGTGAACATTTCCACCCCTGAGAAAACCATCGCCGACTGTCTCGACCATCCGGAGCACTCCGGAGGGACAGACGAGGTGGCCAAGGCAATATACTTCAATCACGAGGAGATTGATATCAGGAAGGTTTATAAGATTGGAACGAAGATGAAGAACACGGCCGTGCTGAAACGGCTGGGCTATATCCTTGAGGTTGGCAATTTACTTGATGCTTACAAGGACGCTTTCGCACACTTCACTCCCACAAAGGGATACCCTGCCCTTGATCCGATTTCGCCGAAGAAGGGGAAACACAATTCCAGGTGGGGCCTCCTGGTGAATTTTGAACTCAACCCCCAGAGGTGGATGTATTGATAGACAGAAGAGAATTGCTGGAGAAGGCACGAGAGCGGAATCTCACGCTGAGCATGATCGAAAAGGATTACGTGCTTGGCTGGGTTCTATTCGGCCTCTCAGAGATGAAGGACCTGACCTTCAAGGGAGGCACAGCCCTCTCAAAAGTGTATTTCCCCGCCATATGGCGGCTATCTGAAGACCTTGATTTTGTCTATCCAGGAGATTTCGGCAGCATATTGAGAACCCTTCCGGAAATATTCAGGAAGATACAAGTGGCCAGTGGGATAAAACTATCCCTGAAATCGCACCATTCAAATCCCGACTATCTCCAGCTTAAGGTTCAGTATGATGCGGTGCTCGGAAGAAATTGGGTCAAGGTCGATGTAACGCGCGAGTCTCCCATAGATGCGGTCAAGGGAAGGAAACTCAGCCAGAGTTATTCTGATTACCCTGTCTTCAGGATAAGGGTGGAAAGCGTTGAGGAAATCGGTGCAGAAAAAGTGAGATCGCTGATCGAGAGGAAGAAGTGCAGGGACTACTATGATGTCTGGCAATTACTGAAGCTGAAACTTGACAGGAACAAGCTGAAGAATTTGATTGCTGGCAAGTTCGACTACAAAGCCATCAGGATGAAGGGAATGGATGACATCTTTCCGAAAGACCTTACCGGGATACTTGAGGGTTACTGGAACAGGGAACTTGGAAGGCTGATCCATCCGATGCCCGAATTGGAAGCCGTGATTCGTGAGCTGAAAAACCACCTGCGCCCCCTTATCAAACCGGCTGATTGGGCATAGCCTGGAGTCGAACCAAGTCAAGTTGTTGATAGTAGGCGAAAACAATTCCGGAGAAGAATGTTTTCGGGTTTTAGAATGGCGCTTTCGTAGCCAAAATCAAGCCTTTAAGCGCTCAGGGTGTCCCGGTAGGCCAACCCTCCAGGCTCTTAAACAGCCTATTTCACAGCCCCAAAATGCCATTCTAAGGCCAAAATTCCGGCCCTTCTTTCGACTTTCATTCTCGATTTGAATAAGTTTACTTGATCCGACCCTACGGGGGCCAAAGGTTAGGCTCTCACCCGTTGGCCGACATTCAAGCGGGTGACTTTAAGCCGGTCACGATGCCGTGCAGCTTGCCAGAGATCGTAAAGGACTGGCAGGTCAGCCAAGAAAATTTAAGAAAGACGTTGAGAGTGTCTGCCCTATCAGGCTGCTATACTCTTTGATACTATTTTAAATTGTTTACTCTTTCTAACAGCGATACCCTGAGTATTTACACAATTCCTCTTCCAGATCACAATATCCCTCTTGAATGGACGCACGCACTTTATTGCAAAAGTCTTGCGAGAATTCCCTATTTGGCAACCGCAGCGATCGCAATGCCAATAAGCTCGCGATATTTGTTGGGCATGGGTCCTTCGTCAAACTGGACTCGCTTGAATAGTTTCCACTCCAGTTCCAGAGACGAATCGGGGATCATCCTAAAGAAACTGGGCACCAATCCGAACATCTGCTCTATCTCTTCATATACTTCATCCCGGTTCATGACACACTCCTCCTTCTAAAACTTTAGTAACGTTCAAAGGGTAAGACGTCTGGTTTAAGACGGGTTTGATTGGGTCAGTCTGTCTAAATTTGTCATTCCTGCGGAAGCAGGAATCCGGGGTTTTTCATTTGTGGGTTCTGGGTTCCCGTTTTCACGGGAATGACAAGCAAAAACGGATGAAGATCTTTGAGATCATTGGAACAATTCGAAACCATCTTTGAGAATGTCATGGCTCACCTTTTGAACGATACCAATAAATTTCGTTTGATTTTGGCCGCATTTTTCTGGATAATTGATTAGAGTTGAAATGCTTCTGGGGGAGAGAGATGAAAATAGCTTATTTTGACTGTTTTTCGGGGGCGAGCGGCGACATGATCCTTGGCTCCCTCATCGATGCCGGTCTGAATGCCCGGCTCCTGAGAGAAGAGCTTGAGAAGTTACGAATTCCAACGGTCCACCTGAAGGTCAAGAAAGTTTTGAGGAGAGGGATTACCGCGACCCAGGTGATCCTGGAAGGGAAGGGAGAGGAGAAACACCATCGCAATCTGAAAGAGATGCTTGCCATCCTCGACAGGAGCAGGGTGGAGGGCGAGATCAAAGAAAAGAGCAGGGAGATTTTCCAGCGGATCGCCTCTGTGGAGGCCAATATTCACCGAAAGCCGATGGATGAAATCCACTTCCACGAACTGGGCGGCTTGGATTCGATTGTCGACATTGTAGGGTCTGTCTGGGGATTTCAACAAATGGGATTTGAACGTGTGTACGTGTCGAAAGTCAATGTCGGATCGGGGTTTGTAACATGCGAACATGGGATCCTTCCTGTTCCCGCGCCTGCGACGCTGGCCCTGATGAAGGAGAGGCCCATCTATTCATCCGGTGTGGAAAGGGAACTTCTTACGCCAACCGGTGCTGCTATCCTCACGACTCTCGGTTCTGAATTTGGAAGGTTACCGACGATGGCGACTGAGAAGATCGGCTACGGAGCTGGCAGGGATGAACTTCCCCATCCCAACGTCCTTCGTCTGATGATCGGAACCCCCGGGACGCCCCCGGGAAATGAGAAGGTTCTCGTGATCGAAACAGGCATCGATGACATGAATCCTCAGTTGTATGACTATGTGATGGAGAAACTTCTGTCCATGGGGGTTCTGGACGTATTTCTGACACCTATCCTGATGAAGAAGAATCGGCCGGCCACGCTCCTCACAGTGATTGCGCCATGTGAGAAACTGTCTTCTGTCACAGAGCTTTTGCTGAAAGAGACGACCACCCTGGGTCTGAGATGGCATGAGGAAGAGAGGGCCCGGGCCGACCGGGAGATCGTGATCCTCCGGACGAAGCATGGGAATATACGCTTTAAACTGGCCCGGTGGAAGGGGAAGGTCGTCAACGTTTCGCCGGAGTACGAGGATTGCAGGAAGGTGGCATCGACCCGAAAGGTCTCGTTGAAGGAGGTCTTTGAAGAGACGAGAAGGGAAGCCTTGAAGGTGATCGAAAAATCGAAGGGATCTGTTTCATAAGACATCAATTTTCCTTGAATTTCATGCTCCCCGATCTTACATTTGAATTAAGGAAGGGAGGTAGGTAAAATGAACGCAAAAAAAGGTACTTTTGTGGGTTTGGCAATGGCGTTTCTCCTTTTCCTCAGTATCCCAGGGTGGACAAAGCCTTTGGGGTCGATTGCGATGCAACCTAAACAGGGAACCAAAGGTCCCATTATCACTAGTGCCTATGCTGTAGAAAAGGGTTATTACGGCTATATCTGGAAGATCTATCTGGAAGCGGAGGATCCCGATGGGGATATGCTAAGGATTGCTTCCGTGGTGGATGAGCTCGGTTATGGCCGCTATGCAACCGACTGGATCTATCTCAAATCCGGATCCCAGAAGCACTTTAAGGGATATATCCAGTGGAACACATTCAGCTCAAATAGTTCATATTTGCCCGAATGGACCCAGATCACCTTAAAGGTCTCTGTGCTCGATAAGGCCGGGAATGAGAGCAACGTGGTGGTTTTTCCGTTTAGCTTCGAACTGACGAAGAATCAATATGGGTATAAACTTCCGTCACCCTTCGATCAAGCAGACCTGCCGAGATTGGGATATGTCAGTATTGATCTTTTCCCTCCAGGAGGTGTAGGTTATGGTGCAGGAGGCCGCTGGAGATGAGTTGAGGCGGGGGGAGTGAAATGGCTGTGGAACGGGAATCGGAAGGTTTTTTTGTCCCGGCTGGGGTTCCAAAGCATATGTCAAAATTCCTTGTGCTTTAGTCCCATTCGTCTTACAGGGGATGGACGGAGGTTCGGACCATGAACTACAAGAAAGCGCTCTGTTATTTCAGCTTGTTGTTGGCTCTCGCTTTTTTAATGCCCTGTAGAGGGTGGTCACAACCGTTGGGAGAAATAAGGCCCAAGCCAGGGACAAGGGCGCCTGTCGTTACCAATGCCTTTGCGATTGAGAAGGGGTATTATGGGTCCATTTGGAAAATTTATATCGAGGCAGAAGATCCGGATGGGGATATGCTGCGGATAGCCTCCGTGGTGGAGCAGCCGGGTTATGGCCGTTACCCGACGGACTTTATCTATCTCAAGCCCCAATATCAGGGGCACCTCAGAGGATACCTCCAGTGGAACACTTTCAGTTTTCACACGAATTATCTGAGGGATTGGACAGAGATTACCTTGGCGGTTTCCATTTTGGACAGGGCGGGGAACGAGAGCAATGTCGTCGTTTTCCCGTTCACCTTCGAATCGGGCGCGAGAACCCCGGATAAACCCCCTCCTCCCTTTGATCAAAGAGATCTTCCGAAGATCGGAAACCTCTTTATCGATCTTTATGAACCCACCTTGATGGGAGGAGCCAGAGACGATTAATGGAGCAACGGGCTATTGGAATGATGGATAATGGAACGATGGAATAGTGGAGTAATGGTATTCCAATCTTCCATTATTCCGGACTTGTTGTATGGCTTTGAAAGGCCCGCCCAAGCGGGCTTTTTTATTTCCTCTTGCTTTTATCCTCGCAGGATGGTAAAAAATTTATCATCTCACCCTAAAGGAGGGAAATTATGGGAATGGGAATCTCGAAGAAAAGCTTTGTCATTGTTCTGCTGATGATCCTCTTTCTTTCGGCTTTCTGGACGGGGTGTTCCTCGAATGTGAAAGAACGAAAACCGGAATCGGTGGTGGGGGAGCAGAAGGGAGTCGGGAAATACTATCATTTTGACGACGTCCTTGTCCCCGACGAACTCAATTATGATCAGAAGCAATCCTTTATTTACGAAACCCCCCGGTTCAAGACGGGCATCATGGTCTTCACCAAACACTGGGTTGACGTTGAATCGTTGATCGATTTCTTCACTTTTCACATGGAAAAAGACAATTGGAAACTGGTGAATAGCTTCAGGGGCAAAGAGTCCGTTCTCAATTTTTCGAAGCCCGACAGGACCTGCACGATCCGGATCACCGAAAGGTGGACCGGCACGGCGGTCGTGGAAATTCGGGTTGGCCCGGTGGCGGACAAAAAGTTGTGAGAGCACCAAGGGATGTTATTGAGACAAGCTGAGAGGACCATTGACCGTTACCGGTTGCTGGCCCAGGGGGATCGGTTGATTGTGGGAGTGTCCGGAGGGATCGACTCCATGGTCCTCCTTCACCTGTTGAATTCATACCGTTCCAAGCTGGGTCTTTCTCTTGTTGTCGCTCACGTCAATCATGGGCTTCGGCCTGACGAATCGGAGAGAGAATTGGAACTGGTTCGCAGGGAGGCAAACCAGCTGTCTCTTCCGTTCGAATATGGTCAGTTTGACGTGAAGGAGTTCGCGAGGGATGAGGGGCTTTCCCTTCAGGATGCAGGCCGGAGAGTGCGTTTCCGTTTTTTCACCAGCCTTCTTGCCAAATACGATGCTCAGAAGATCGCCCTCGGACAGAACGCGGACGATCAGGTGGAAACGGTTCTCCTGAGGCTGATCAGAGGGGCTGGTTTGAAGGGGCTCAAGGGAATGCTTCCGGTTCGCGAGGGAATCGTCATTCGTCCCCTATTGGAAACGTGGAGAAAAGGGATTGAAGCTTTTGCCCGCGAGCAGGGGATCCCTTCTCTCTTCGATTCCTCCAATCTGAAAGAAAGCTATCTGCGGAACCGGCTCCGGCTGAAGCTGATACCGCTGATCGAAAGGGAATATCAGCCCAATTTCAGACAAGCGGTCCTGAAGGCTTCAACCCTCCTGAGAGAAGAGGATGATTATCTCGAGAAAAGGGCTGAAGAAGCATTCGAGAGGATCGTATGCGAGGAGGAGGACCATCTCTCTTTCCGATTCTCGGATTTTCAAGAACTCCATGGTGCGCTAAGATGGAGGCTTCTTCAGAGAATGGTCAAAAGGCTTCTTTCGAGCGAGATTGCCGGAGGAGAGGGAACTCCCGATGTCGATCGGATCTCCATGAAACTCAACCAGGCGTCTCCGAGCTTTTTCCTTGAACTGTCTCCCCATCTCACTCTGGAGAAACGCTATGATGAGGTATTGCTGAGGAGAGGTGGGGCAAGTTCTGGTCTCCCTTTTGAGGTCGAGCTGATTTCAGCGGGACGAACCCCTATTGATGCTTTCGGGAAGGAGATCGTAGTTGAAGAAGTCACTGCGGGTGACAGGATTCGAGAAACGACGGCCCGGCCCAATACCGCATGGTTCGACTATGAAGAGGTCCAGTTTCCCCTGAAAATACGTGGTTTCAGACCGGGAGACCGTTTTCAACCGCTGGGCGTGGGCGGGACGCAGAAGGTAAAAGAATTTTTCATTGACCACAAAGTTCCAAGGTTTGAGCGGGAGAGGGTTCCCCTTCTTGTCTCCGGAGAAAGGATCATCTGGGTGATCGGCCACAGGATTGACGACAGTGTGAAGGTTACGAGTAAGACGCGACGGTTTTTGAAAGTGGAAGTCAGAGAAATAGCTGGTGGCGGATAGCCGATAGCGGATTGCAGATTGAAGATGGCAGATTGAAGATTGAAAAAGCTACAACCTGAGGAGGAGGAGCCATGAAAAAGCCGGGAATGATTTTTTTCAGCGGGTTGTTTTTAGTCCTTCTTTGTTGGGGGTTTTCCCATTCGGCCGAGAGCCTCAATGCCTACTCGATCTGGCCGGAGAACTGGGCAAGGCCCATGTTCGAGGAGTTTGAAAAGGCCACGGGGGTCCATGTCAACTTTATCCGCTTCTCTTCAGGCGAGGCTTTGGCCCGGATCATCGCAGAGAAGAACAATCCCCGTGTGGATGTTCTGTTTGGAGGCCCTGTAGAGACGCACATCGCGGGGATCAAGGAAGGTGTGTTTGAGCCCTACAAGCCTGCGGCATTTGGGGCTCTACTGCCGAGGTTCAAAGATCCGGAAGGCTATTGGGTCGGGATTGCTGACGATCCCCTTGTTTTCATGAGCAATAACAAGTTTCTGAAGGAAAAGAACCTGACCCCTCCTTCTTCCTGGACGGATCTGCTCGACCCCGCCTACAAGGGGATGCTCCAGATGGCGGACGCGCGGACCTCCGGCACGGCCGTCACCCGGATTTTTTCGATCATCGAGGTCTTTAACCGGGACGAGAACAAGGCCTTTGACTACATGAAGAAGCTTCGCAAAAATGTCCAGGTTTATACGAAGAGCGGTGGTGGTGGAACCATTCCTATAGGCCTCGGGCAAGCAGGTGCAGGCATCTTCTTCATCGTGGATGCCTTGAAGACGAAGCAGGAAGGGTACGACGTCGCCATCTCCTTTCCGAAAGAAGGAATCGGGACCTCTGTGGAAGCCATTGCCCTGCTCAAGGGGGCAAAGAACCCTGCCCTCGGGAAGAGGCTGATCGACTGGTCGACGACTCCCGCAATGCAGAATCTCTACGCAAAATACAAGATCAATTTCGTTCCGGCACACCCTGAAGTGAAGACCGAAGCGAGCCTTGCGGAGGTCCTGAAAGGAGCTAAGATCTTCCCGATCGACGAGGCATGGGCGGGTCAGAACCGGAAGCGGGTCGTCGAACGCTGGATTAATGAAGTCCTTCCCTAACTACTGACGGGGATTAGGGCTTGGGGGTTGGGGTTTAGGGAATAGAAGTTCGTACTAACCCCTAATCCCCAACCCCTAACCCCTTAGCGGAGATTCGTGCACTGCCTGCATTCTGGCACCGGAACCAACGTAAATGCCTATCACGTCGACGTCACTCAATCCGAGCGATCGATTCAGGAAAGTCCTTAAGGACCCTCCGCTCCTTTTCAGTCTGTTGATCCTCTGGGCCCTTCTCATCCTTTTCATTCTCTTTCCCCTCATGAAACTCCTGTTGCGGACGTTTGAAGAGGGGGACCACATTACGTTCGCAAATGTCATCGCAATCCTCGGTGACCCGAATCAGCGACAGGCCCTCTGGAATAGCCTTATCCTCGGGACCCTCGTCGGTCTCTGCGGCACAGCGCTGGGATTTCTCTTCGCCTTCACTGCTGTCCGCACCAATCTTCCAAAGGCCTGGACCGCCTTTCTCGATGGAGCCATTATCCTTCCCCTGATCTCGCCTCCGTTCACCACAGCCATTGCCATGATCTTCTCATTCGGTCCCAGGGGTCTGATTACGTATGACCTGCTCGGGATCAAGGGTTTTACCATTTATGGTCTCCACAGTACCCTTTTTTCGGAGGTGATTACTTATTTCCCCATTGCCTATCTCACGCTGAAAGCGATTCTTGCAGGCATCGATCCGAATGTTGAGGATATGGCATTCAGCCTGGGAAGCTCCCGGTGGAGGGTCTTTCGGACTGTCACGCTCCCTCTCACCGTGCCAGGGCTGGCCAACGCCTTCCTCTTGCTTTTTGCTGCTTCCCTCGCAGACTTCGCCACTCCCCTCATCCTCGCAGGGAATAGTTTTCCCATCTTACCCACCCAGGCTTATCTTCAGATTACAGGACTTTTCGACCTGAAAGGAGGAGCCGTTCTCTCCTTTGTTCTCCTGATCCCGGCCTTTATCGTCTTTCTTCTTCAGCGCTTCTGGGTAAGCCGGAAATATTATGTCACCATCTCTGGAAAGGCCGGTTCCCAGACTCAAATCAAGAGCGTCCCCGCCTGGACAAGATATCTTCTACTCGGGTTTTGCCTTTTCATCTCAGCCTTCATCCTCTACTTTTATGTCCTCCTCTTCTATGCCTCGATCGTGCGGGCCTTTGGCGCCGATTTCCACCTGACCTGGAAGCATTACGGGGTGGTCTTCACTGAAGGGCTTAAGGCCATCCGGGATACGCTCATTATTGCAGGGATCGGAATGCCGGTGGGAGGAATCTACAGCATCCTCCTGGGATATCTTGTCTCGAAAAAGACCTTTCCTTCACGACAGGCCATGGAGATCGTCTCCATGGTTAATTACTCGCTCCCCGGGACGATTGTGGGGATTGCCTATCTTCTCGCCTTCAACGATCCACCCATTGTCCTGACAGGCACCGCCTTGATCATCATTGGATGCTACGTTTTCCGATATGGACCAACCGGAATTCGGACGACCGTGGCCATCCTTCAGCAGATCGATCCCAGTATCGAGGAGGCTTCGTTCAGCCTCGGTGCAGGCTCTGGAACCACCTTTCGGCGCATCACCCTGCCTCTTATTCTACCGGCTTTCTTTGCCGGATTGGGCGTCGTCTTTATCCGATCGATGACCGCTATCAGTGCAACGATCTTTCTCATCTCCATCAACTGGACCCTCATCACCGTCCGGATCTTGGAGAAGATGACAGAGCTGGAGCTGGGTGTGGCTGCTGCTTTCTCCATCCTGGTCGTCGTGATCGTCTTCATTGTCGTCGTGGCAATCAGTGTCTTCCTTCGCTCATTCCGGCAGCCGGGAGGACCTGAAATGGCGAGCATTTTGGGAGGTTAGAAGTGGAAGCCGTAAGCATCCGTCTCGAACATATTTCGAAGACGTTCCAGCACCGTGTGAAAGGCGAGATCTCTGCGGTCAATGATGTGAGCCTCGACGTCCGGCCCGGCGAGTTTCTGACGCTTCTTGGCCCCTCAGGCTGTGGAAAGACAACGACCCTCAGGATGATTGCCGGCTTCGAAAGACCTGATCGTGGCCGGGTTCATATCGGGGCAGAGGACGTAACGGATCTCATGGCCAACCAGAGGAATATTGGTTTTGTCTTTCAGAACTATGCCCTCTTTCCCCATCTTTCTGTCTTTGAGAATGTGGCCTATGGCTTGAGAGTCAAAAGGATGGAGAAGGCGGATATCGACCGGGCGGTCATGGAGGTTCTGACACTGGTGGGTCTCAAAGGTCATGAGCGCCAGTTTCCGCACCAGCTCTCGGGAGGAGAACAGCAGAGGGTTGCTCTGGCCAGGGCGGTCGTCATCCAACCGAGAGTTCTTCTTTTTGACGAGCCTCTTTCCAATCTCGATGCGAGGCTTCGGGTCCACATGCGAGGTGAGATCAGGCGGTTGCAGCAGTCCCTTTCCATTACGGCTGTCTATGTGACACATGATCAGGAGGAGGCGATGGCCATCTCGGACCGAGTTGCCGTGATGAATGCCGGAAGAATCGTTCAGACCGGGACAGCGGAAGCCCTGTACCTTCACCCGGAGTCCACTTTCGTGGCTCAATTCATCGGCAGGATCAATATCCTTTCGGCCGACGTGAAGGAAGTGACCGGAGACTCGGTCGTCCTGGCGATCTTCAACCGGGACTATCGGGTCTCGGAAGGTCCATCCCGGCTGAAGGTCGGCCAAAAGGTAAACGTCTTTGTCAGACCCGAATCGTGGGAAGTAACCAGAGAAGCGGAAGAAGGCCAATTGCGAGGGCTGATCGTGGAGCGAACATTTCTGGGAGAAAAGGTGGATTACCTCTTAAAGATGGGTGACCAGCAGATCAATGCGACCGTCTACGATCCACTCCGGCACGGTACCTTTTCGCCCAGCCAGGAAGTGGGTGTCGTACTCAATGAGAAGGCCATTAAGATTTTGGAAGACTGAAGAGACAGGGAAGGCAGAAATCAGTAGGCAGTAGGCAGTAGGCAGAAAGCAGAAAGCAGTAGGCGGGTAGTCCACCGGTCTTGCTGGTGGGGGAGGAAGGGGAAATCATAGGGGGAAAGTGAAGAAAAGGAGTAGGGTGGGCATTGCCCACCAAAGCGACTACACAGTAGGGAAGAGAAAAAGACAATGAACCACCGAAATCTCTCACGGGCGATACTTCCGTTTGTAGTCTGCTTATGCTTAGCGCCAACCCTTGCCTATGCCCAGAGGGAGTATCACGGTGCCGACTCCGTTTTTGAGAAAGAAGGAATTGTCGTCCTGTGGGGTATCCTCAAGGGCAAAGATGAAGACAGTTCGTGGGTTTACCTCAAGATCCTCAATGCCGCCGGGGAAAAGAGAAACTTTCAGCTCTTCAGCGTTGAGGCGGTGGATCCGTTTTCAAACGAGAAAGAATGGATGGTCAAGGGGCAGAGTCTTGAAGAAGAGAATCTGCTGAAATCCGTCCGATCATCCTTCACAGAAAAGACGGTGAGAAGAATTCTGTTTTTCACCACCCGGAGAAACTTAGAAGAAAACAAGCCGGACATGGTCATTTTTTACAGGGGCATCCCGGACACAACACCGGAGCTTCTTTCCGAAAGGAAATTGGAGACATATTTTGAACAAGCCCTTGGAAGGCTAAAGAAAAGGTAAGCAAAGATATTTGAAATTTCCAAGACTTGTCATCCTGAACTCGTTTCAGGATCTCACCAAATAGGACCAATGGGTGAGATGCTGAATCGGCTTCAGCATGACAGTCTTTTTGGGTCTCCTGAAAATGTTAGAGACAAATTCTCAGACTTCTTATGCAAGAATCTAAGGAGGCGATAATGTCCGTAACCCGGAAGGAACTTGCAGCAATGATTGATCATTCTCTTCTCAGACCCAATGCCACCCTCGAGGAGTTGAAGAAGTTCTGCGAGGAGAGTATCGAATATGGCTTCAAGGCGGTCTGCGTCAACCCTGTTCATGTGGCAGAGGCAGCGCGTCTCTTAAAGGGAGAGAATGTCCTGGTCTGTTCCGTTGTGGGGTTTCCCTTCGGGACTCACTCCCCGGAGGTGAAGGCTGCGGAGACGAAAGAGGTCATCCGGCTGGGTGCACAGGAGGTCGACATGGTCATCCACATTGGTGCCTTGAAAGAGGGAAGGGACAAGGAAGTTGCCGGCGACATCCGGGCGGTCGTTGAGGCGTCTGGAGGATATCCGGTAAAGGTCATTCTCGAGACGTGTTACCTGACCGATGAGGAGAAAGTGCGGGGGTGCAAGCTGGCGGTGGAGGCGGGCGCCTCGTTTGTAAAGACATCAACAGGATTTGCGGCTGCCGGAGCAAAGAGTGAGGACGTGAGACTGATGAGAAAGACCGTCGGGGGAGAAATCGGAGTGAAGGCTGCGGGCGGAATTCGTACCCTTGAGGATGTGTTGAAAATGATCGAAGCTGGTGCCAGCCGCCTGGGAATCAGCGCGAGTGTCGCCATCGTCAACGAGATCGCAAAGACCTGACGAGACTGCACGGACCAATGGCGGCGATCATCATGCATGTTTCGCGCGACAGGGTAAAGTCAGTCCGTTATTCGCGGTTACGTCTGGCCGTGTTCCTGGCATGTGTCGGAGCTTACATCATCGTTTACGCGCTTCTGTCGTGGCGTGGGAGTTACATCGGCCACAATGAGGGCGGAAATGACAACCGGAAGACATGGTTTCCCGCGTATTGTGCCGAGAAGTACATCTCGCTATCAGGCAGGCAGAAGGTCCGCCTGACGACCACCGGGTGTTTTTTCCTACCGTTAATTCTTGTTGACCAGACGGCGATTCACCGGACCCATTTTGAGTGAAGAACGGGCAATCCTGTTACCTTTCCTGCAGCGTTACCTCTCGAAAAAGGCCCGTCCGTTGACCAAGCCTGGCACAAGATATCCCACATGAGAAGAAGTTCGTGAACGGTAGCATTTCCGTCGATCCCAATGAGACCGGGTGAACCCAGGCATCCACCTCATACCCGAGATTCCTCATTTATCACTGGCAGCAGGTTCTCCTTCCCCGATGTCCTCTACTGGTCACTTGACAAATCGGTTCATGGGTACTTTCCATTGGCCCGTAAGAAAACAGCCCGCAAAAAAAACAAGCCCGTAAAAAAACATTGACATCTCCCATGATTATGATATCTTGTATTCGAAAAAGTGGATTGGTTAGTCCGTTCTCCTGTATCCGTATGAAGAGCGTAATTTCGAATACCATGGAGGAGAGCTTGTCTGGAAGAGGAAGGTGTAAGATAAGGTGGCGCTGGGGCACCCTGGACAAGGTATCCCGTCAACTGGCTCTTCGGTATTCTCAGATCCTTCGCCAGCCAGGACGATTCTGTAAAAATCGACCATAACCGGTGTTATACAGAATTTTTTCTGTATAATCAATTGTTCGCGCCGCGCTGGGCGCGCCGCGAACGCCGAGTTGAGCGGCCCTTCGGGTCCGCCCGCCCGACTTGTTTTTCGCATAAAGACGCGAAACTGCTCCGCGCGCTGATTCGCGCGTCGCGAACAAGTCGTTCGAGCGGAAATCCCCCGCCCCTCGGGCCCACCTCCGGTGGTCCCCTGGTCTGCGGATTCCGCTCAACTCGGCGTTAAGCGGAATGCAACCTTGATCGAGTAATGTCGCATGAACCCAATTGAACGTTTCACCGGCGGGGCCACCTCTCCCTCGCTTCTCCAAGCACTAAGGGAGCAGTACATAGTCCACGGTAATGCCGCGCTGGCCACGGCGCTCGCCGAGGTAGTCAAGGTCGAAGAGCATGCGCCAGGGACGCACCTCATCGAACAGGGCAATGCGGACAACCATATGCTCTTCATCTTGATCGGCGAGGCGATCATCGTCATCAACGGGCAGGAGGTTGCCTACCGCAAGGCTGGCCAACAAGTCGGAGAAATGGCGCTACTCAGCGTTGGGGCTCTCCGGTCGGCAAGCGTCATCGCGCGCGATACTGTGGTCACGGCGCGCGTTACGGAAGCTGATTTCATTGCGGTGGCCGCAGCATATCCCGAGGCGTGGCGGCGTATCGCTGCGGAGCTCGGCGACCGACTTCGGCAGCGCACGCGGTTTATCCGACAGAGAAACGTCACGCCGATTCTATTTGTCGGGTCGTCGAGGGAGTCGCTCCCGATCGTAGAGGCACTTGTAACCGGATTGAAGTCGTCACCTTTTATCGTGCGCCCATGGACGGGCGGTGTATTCACCCCGTCCCAATTTCCTATCGATGACCTTGCAAAGCAGCTAGCCGCTTGCGACTTCGCGGCACTGGTGCTCGGACCTGACGATCAGGTTTTAAGCCGGGGCCTCACCTCCAATGCTCCACGAGACAACGTGCTTTTTGAACTTGGGCTGTTCATGGGGGCCATCGAGCGCGCGAGGACACTCTTCATCATTCCAGCCGACGCTGACGTCAAGATTCCGACCGATATTCTCGGGTTGAACCCGCTCAGATTTGTGTCGCGAACTGGCTCTCTTGCCGACAACGTAGCGCCAGTCTGCAAAGACATTGCGGTGTTGATTCAAAGGATGGGACCACGATGAGCTTTGCTACCAATGTCGAAGCCGAAGTCAAACGTATCTTCCGACAACAATGGGAGAAATCGAAAGCGACGACTGTCCCCGAACCAAGTGACATTGCGCTGGAAAAGAATGAGGCCAAAGAAATTGATGACGGAACGGTCTTGTACACCGACTTATCAGGTTCCACGACCATGGTGCAGAACTATACGCCGCACTTTGCGGCAGAGGTTTACCGCGCATACCTCTACAGCGCTGCCCAAATAATCCGGAACGAGGGGGGCGTCGTCACCGCATACGACGGGGACCGAGTCATGGCAGTCTATTTGGGGAAGACGCCGAACACCAATGCCGGAACGACTGCTTTGAAAATCAACTATGCGGTGAAGAGCATCATCAACCCTGCAATCGCCGCTCAGTATGGAACCACAATCGCCTACACCGTGAAACAAGTCGTGGGCGTGGATCGCAGTTCGTTGTGGGTCGCGCGCACTGGAGTTCGAGGTGACAATGACTTGGTGTGGGTTGGCCGTGCGGCCAACTACGCAGCAAAACTGACAGAGATCGCGAACGATGATGCCTCGTTTATCACCGGGGAGGTATTCGATCGCCTTTCAGATTCAGCAAAATACAAGACAGGTACGACTACGCCTATGTGGCGTGAGCGGAAGTGGTCGCAAATGAACAATATGCGCATCTATAGTTCTGATTGGTCTTGGCCTCTGTAAGTGACCGGAATGCCGCATAACAACAGCATGCAGCGGACAGCGCTTCGCGCCGCGCTGATGCTGAGCGTTAGACTTATAATGAAAACGATAAGAATACAATTTATAATACTTCTGTTATTAGTCATGATAGCTCGGGTAATTCAAACTGCTGAATTCCAAAACGCGTACCACTAATATTTTCCCAACATAGATTAAAATACTGACAATGAGAAAAAGAATAACCCCCGTTATAGAGCACCAGGCATTAGAGCCCTTCGAGCCTTTACTTAAGGAAATTCTTCAATGGGGATTCGACGGCGGAGTCAGGGCCTTAGAAGCTGCGGGCTACAAGTTGGGGGATGATCTGGTAGACGACAAGGCTAATGAATGTTTCAAGAACGGGCTTTTCCTCTCTTATGCGCAGATTCAGCCAGCGATTGGAGTGACTTGCGCAGACCTCATGAGGAAACAAAAACAATTGTCTGAAGAGATTAAGCGTTTCCGAAGGAAAAAGAGCGACGCCCTCACTGATATTGAGGAGCAGTCTGAAGCCGTAGAGAATAGATTGGCAATCTTGAGGCGCCTGATGGATGGAATCCTTTGGGTTTTGTTGCCCGGATCGTGGATATTCCAGCATCTCGTCTTTCAGTCGCGTTCTGGCACGAGCGATCCAGACGAGTTAATGAAGCTCGTTGCTATCGCAACTGAGCAAAATCAGGAAAGCAAAAGAGAACTCCATATCGTTGCAGATCTCACCAATCTTGTGCAACTGGGAGACATAATAAGAATTCGGTGGGATGATGACGGATTGTATTTACGAGTACAGGAAATCAAGACGGGCCAAGTAAACTATAGAATCGACGACTTGATTTTAACTCGAAAGGGGAATTTATCACCGACCGACTTGGATCAACTGGAAATCGAGCTTGGACCCAGCGCCAGGAAGCAGGCAACTAGAATCCTCAAACAAAGAGAAAGGTTCAGACAGATCCAGAAAATAGACCAGCCCTACGTATTGCCAGAAAGCCATCGCGGGGACAAAGTCTTGCAGGCCTTTGCAGATGCGGGAAAACCGCCCGGAATGGCAACTTACCTCTCACTGTTACCGCACCTCGTAGCTAATGCAAGAAAAGACGACATTTATGTTCTCGGTATTGATGATAGCCTTTTTCTTGTGGGCGTCTCAGAGAAAGGGATGAAGATGGTAGGTGATCTGGAGCAATTACCTCACTGGGTATATCATATTAAACATTCCAATTTCGAGTGTAGAAAGGAAGAGATTGAGTCCTTAAAGAAAGAGTACCCATTAGTCAACCTCGCTGTCCACAATATGAATTATGTGATGAGTCGATCCCCTCTCATATGGTACCCGAAGGATCTGGTACTGGACGTGGTAATGGGGAGGATACTCGTTTTTGCTCAATTTGATCTCGATGCCTTTTTTCAAACGGCTGCTGACGCCAACATTCAGCTATCTCTTTTCATTGGCAAAAAAACGGTGGAAGATAAACAAGGGAAACTGTTACACATCTTGAAAAACCCGAAAGCATACGGGGTAAAAGCCAGATTTTCGAACGGCAGAGAGTTGAAGCTTGTATCCTCTCTATTGCTGTCTGTCTATTCACAACTTGTTGGTCCAGCGGCATTACTTGACTTCATAAAAAGTTTAGATAACATTCAACAAGGCGTTCAATAACAGACGAATAAAACGAGTACGAGAGTAGAATGGGGGTTAGCCCTTGGCAAAGGGAAGTAGCAGGATCAGCCCTTGACAGTGGACAGTGAGAAGAATAGAAATCATAGCCCAACAAGACAATCCAGCGGACGTCTTACAGCCGCCGCTGATTTCAATGTTCCCGGCGCGCTGGCGCTCGCCGGGAACGCGGCCTGGATGGAGGCTGACAAAACGACGTTGTTCTTGGCCTTAGAAGGGCGTTTTGAGGGGCAAAGTTGCGGTTCTAAGGAGTGATCGAGGAAATGGTCGCGGCCAAAAGAGGCATTACGTTCCAGGCTAAGCACAGTACGTCGTTCGTTGACCCAAGAAGCGCAGGGGTAACGGGTCAGTTTTGTGGTCCTTGTGACCAGAAATGGAGAAGGACATGAACGTCGAAAAGGATCTCATAGCTTTAGTAAAGGCATTCCAGGAAGCGGAGAATCGGCATGATATCGAAGCGGTGATGGGTATGTTTGCTGACGATGCTGAGTTCGAGATGGTTGGGCAGGCCCGCGTTAAGGGAAAGGATCAGATCCGGCCCATCTTCGACTACGACGTCGGTGTTCACACCGACTTGCAGTTTTTCGACTTCAAATGTGAAGGGAACACAGTCACCTGCCAGGTTGTCGAGCGGAACGACCGGATGAAGGCCGCTGGACTTGAAAAGCTCCTCTACCCATCCTGTTCCCTCGTTTTTAGAGACCAGCTAATCGAGAAGTTCACAGCTTCGCCTGAGGCGGAGTCAATTCGAAGCGTTGCCGAAGTTATGCAAAGGTTCCTGCCCTGGATTCAGAAATACTATCCCGAGGATTGTTTGAAGCTCTTCACACCGGATGGACGCTTCATCCGTAACCGTCAGAACGGCGAGCGGGCGGTCTTGCTGATGAAGGAGTGGCGTGACAGCGGAGGGAAATAGCCCTGAGTAGCGACCTCTGTCCATAGCCATTACGGATGCTCCTGGTGCTTTGCTCCATCCGGTTATCTGGGCCTCCAGAGTAACAGGATCGCAAGAGGTAATTGGATCACAGACCTCATGCCTTCGGCAATCCATTGAAGCTGGGATTAATGGCTCCGAGAATGGAAAAAATCGATGTTCCAGCCCGACGGAGCCCTTTTTTTACGAGGAGGTTATATGAAGGTGATTGTGGTGGGGGGAGGTTGGGCGGGTTGCGCTGCGGCACTTGCGGCGTGCAATCAAGGCGCGGAGGTGATGCTTCTCGAACGGATGGATATGCTCCTGGGAACGGGCCTGGTGGGGGGGATCTTCAGGAACAACGGCAGGTTTACTGCCGCCGAGGAGATGATTGCCATGTCTGGCGGCGAAATCTTTCAGCTCATGGATCAAAATGCAATTCACCGAAATATTCAGTTTCCGGGACATCGCCACGCTTCTCTTTACAATGTTGTAACGATGGAACCACAAGTGAAGCGATTTCTTCTGGCAAAGGGCGTTGTGATCCAGCTCTCCACGAGAATGGAAGAAGCAGAGATGGAAGGGGCTCGAATCAAAGCCGTCGTCGCAAAGCAGGGAGACGAGAGAATTCGCTTCGAGGGCGATGTCTTCATTGATACAACGGGTACTGCCGGGCCCCCTTCGAACTGTACGAAATACGGGAATGGGTGCGCCATGTGCATCATCCGTTGCCCTTCCTTCGGTGGGAGGATCAGCTTGACGGGCAAGGCTGGGATCAAGGAACTGGTGGGGAAAAAGGGGGAGCAGATCGGCGCCATGAGCGGGGCCTGCAAACTTCTCAAAGAGTCCCTTTCGAGAGATATTGTCGCCACTCTCAACGAGAAAGGTGTGGTGATCATTTCCATTCCTCCCTCTGAGAAGACCGAAGGAAAGCTTTCCATTAAGGCCTGCCAGCAATACGCCCTCCCGGAATATGAGGAAAATATCGTCCTTCTCGACACAGGACACGCCAAGTTGATGGTTCCCTTTTTCCCGCTCCAGATCTTGCGACAGATCCCGGGATTCGAGAATGCCAGGTATGACGATCCCTATGCTGGCGGACTCGGGAACTCCATCCGGTATGTGGGAATGTCTCCCAGAGACGACGCCCTGAATGTGACGGGTGTTGCGAACCTTTTCTGCGCCGGCGAGAAGGCAGGATTGCTGGTGGGCCACACAGAGGCCATCGTGACCGGCACGCTTGCCGGTTACAATGCCGTCAGGCACGCCAGGAGAGAGAAGCCACTCCTCTTTCCAGTCTCTCTCGCCGTCGGTGATGCCATTGCCCATGTGCGCATGCAGATGGAGACCGAGGAAGGCCTGGGCTACAAGTACACCTTCTCCGGATCGGTCTATTTTGAGCGCATGAAGCAAAAGAACCTCTATTCAACCGATGTGAAGGAGATTGAAAAAAGGGTCGATGAGGCCGGAATGGGAGGGGTCTTTTCAAGGGCACATTGACCCCCTGCCCGCCGAGAGCCTGAGAAGGACTAAAGGGTTCGTCCAAGTCGAAGGGCGTTCCTGTGGATGCAAAATTTGGTCTGGGCCTCGACGAATTCCGGTCCTACAGGAATGAAAGGCAGGTAGACTAAAAGAGATTGATCTAAACGGATATCGATTCCGTTTAGCTTCGGCAGAACGGTTTTCTTGTGGATGGCGAAATTGGCAATGGTCACCTTGATGCTCTCTTCAGCCTCTCCAAGAGGAAAGGTCACGGGGTAAAGGGCAACCTTCGAAAATCCCTTTTCAAATTCGCCTTGCGGCTGGGAGATGGTCATCCCCTGGTTTAGCCTCAGGAAGAGGTCGGGTGGAGCCTTGAAGGCCGGGCTCCAGAAATAAAAATCCGTCTCCTCCCACCCTGCCTTCGGAAGCCTGGGGACATTTGCCACCCTCAGTAAGTCGGCGAAAGACTGAAGTTTGAGCCCTTCAATGTGGGCTTTCATCCTCCAGAAGGGCAAATGCAATGCCCCTTCCTCTTTGCTCGGGATGACGCCGAAATCGAGAGGTTCAAAGCCCGTGGCAGAAGCGGTCCAGGCGGAATCGCAATTCTTACAGAAGAGAACAACGCTGTCCCTCTCGCCGGAGAGGTCCCATCCGCAGTGGGGACACAGAATAGGGACAAATCTGACCCCACAATCCCTGAGCTGATCGGAGGGAAGAAGGTCGTCCACAAAATCTTTGGGGATTGGCGCCACCGGCTTTCCCAGAATGGCGTCGTGGAACATGTTTCCCCGGACAAATAGGGGAGAATAGATTAAACTGACGGTTTCACCCAGATAGGCCTTATGAAAAACCGGACCGGCGCTGCCAGGCTCATCCAAAGAGTGCAAATGTCGTTCAACCGTCTCCATGAGCGATTTCACAGACAGTTGAAGGGGGAAGAACTTGGCAGGCATTTCGGAAGAAAGAAATCGCAATTTCAGCACCTGAGGCCTGAACCCGAGGGAACGCGGCAAAAAGGAGTGCTGAGAGGCGAGGTAACTGAGATCGTTCACTCGATACGTGACACTCTCCCTGCTGCAGAAGAAGGAGAGACCTTTAAAGCGCCAGTAAGGGACAAGAAGGGTTTCCTGGGCCGGAACGTTACGGGGTGGCAGGTAGTATCTGAAGTAATCCCTGGAGAGAAGGTAAAGTCTCACCCGGCAATAGGAGCAGGCAAAGAGACGGTCTGTCTCCTCCAGCGTTACCGGAGCACCGCATTGAGGACAGGGATGCTCGATTTCCCAGGTTGTGTTATTCGATCTTTTCACCGCACTGATTGCAATAGATGGATTCGGGCAAATTTTCAGTTTTGCAATGAGGGCATTTCTTAGAGCTGAGCTTTTCGCCTACGGGTTGCCCGCACTGGGTACAGAATTTCCCATGGGCAGGCAGATTCTTGCCGCAGTTTGAGCACCTCTGGAAGACAAGCAACTGGTGGCCGCAATCCGGGCAGAATCTGGCCTCCTTGGAAACAGGGTGCTGGCAATCAGGACACCTGAAGGTCTCCTGAGACAGGGAGGATGAAGAGCCTCTCAGGTAGTCCGCAAACATCGCGGGCATCATGAAACCAACAGATGCTCCCAGCCCCGCTCCTGCTTGTCCTTGTGACTCCGAGGCCTTCTCCAGGGCCATGGCCGCCTTCATCTGCAGAAGGCGATTGAGGTCATCAAAGATCTTTAACCGGCTTTTGTCGTCAATGGCCTTCTGAACCTCCGGAGGAGGGGTGATCGACATGATATATAGATTGGAAAGCCCGAGACCGTACCGATCGAAATCCTTTTTCAAGCGATCGACGAGCCCTTCTGCCAGTTTATCGTAGCGACCTGGAAGGTTGACCAGGGTGTCGAGGTGATCGCCCAGATGGTCATTGAATCGCGACACAATCGCACGGCTCAGATATTCTTCGATATCCTCTGTTGAATAAACCCCTTGAGTTCCCACCAATGTATTTACGAAGAGAACTGGCTGAATGACTCTGACCTCGAAGACGCCAAAGGCTCTCAGCCGAATGAGACCGAGATCGGAGTCTTTAAAGGCCACCGGATCCCGTGTGCCCCACTTCAGGTTGGGGAATACTTTCATGTTTACAAAATAGGCTTCTGCTCTCAAAGGGCTTGTAAACCCCCAGGGCAGGCTCAAGGCTTTCGTGAGAATAGGTATATTCGCTGTAGTCAGCGTGTGTCTCCCCGGAGCAAAGGCGTCATAGGCCCTCCCGTTGTAAAAGAAGACGGCTGCCTGGCTCTCCCGGACGATCAACTGCGCCCCATACTTGATTTCTCCGGAGCCGCTTTCAGGAATCCTGTGAACCATCTCCTTCCCGGTCTCATCAAACCACTCCAGAACTTCCAGAAAGACAGCGTTGTTTGTCCCCATCGCTTTGCGCTCCTCGGCAAGGATTTGTCCCGTTCTCGGATTCATTATCTTAGCTTCCTGTTTCAATGTCAAGAATTTTTCGAATGAGTTGATCGGCCTCACGCTGATTTGGTCAAAAGGGTGAGGGTGGAACCTTGACAAAAAGGAGAAGAAATAATAGATAGGGAAATAGGAGGAGAAAACATGAAAGACATCTACGATTATATCGAAAACAACAGGGAACGATTTCTCAAGGAACTGGTAACCCTTCTTTCACAACCGAGCATCAGCAGTCAGAGCAAAGGTGTCATCGAATGCGGGCAACTTCTGAAGAGGCAGATGGAAGCGATCGGTGTTTCAGCACGGATTTTTCCTACAGCGGGCTTTCCGGTAATCTACGGGGAGGTTAAATCATCTGGTGCCCAAAAAACCCTTCTCATTTACGGCCATTATGATGTTCAACCTCCTGAGCCTCTCGATCTATGGGATTCGCCTCCTTTTGAACCCCGGGTAAGAAATGGGAGGCTCTATGGAAGGGGTACGGGAGACAACAAAGGCCAGTTATTCGCCCACCTGAAGGCTGTGGAATCGGCGTTGAGAGTCAGGGAGGGGCTTCCTGTCAACGTCAAGTTCCTTTTTGAAGGCGAAGAGGAGATTGCAAGTCGTAACCTGGCCACCTTTATAGAGGAGCACAAAACGCTCCTGTCGGCGGATTGGGCCTATTGTTCCGATGGAGGGATGCACCCCGGTGACCAGCCGACCATCGTTTTTGGAGTCCGCGGGATTCTGTACGTCGAGATCACGGCGAGAGGTGCCAATCGGGATGTGCATTCCGGAAACTGGAGCGCCTTCGTGCCGGCTCCTGCATGGCGCCTGGTCGACTTTCTGAACACCCTCAGGGACCAAAGCGGAAAGGTTCTGGTTAAGGGGTTCTATGATGACGTCGAACCTCCAACGGAATTGGAGAAAGAAGCCCTCGGGAGGATTCCACTCGATCATGAAATGCTTCAAAACTTAGGGGTCTCTCCGGAGGTCTTCAGAGGTGAGATCTCGCCCTATGAGAAGCTGATGTTTCAGCCCACCATGAACATCTGCGGGTTCTCAAGTGGATATGGCGGGGAGGGGATGAAGACGATCATCCCGCACCTTGGCAAGGTGAAGATGGACATGCGCCTCGTGGTCAGTCAGGACCCGGATGACATCTTCTCGAAGTTCAAGGCGCATGCAGAGGAGCATGGATTTGGCGACCTGGAAATCGTAAAAACGGGCGCATTTCATCCCTCGCGAACACCTCTCCATCATCCTCTCGGGAAGGCCGTGGCCAATGCAGTTCGGACGGGATTCGGAAAAGAGCCTCTTCTCCTCCCTTGCATGGGAGGGAGTGATCCGGATTACTATTTCACAAAAATCTTAGGCCTGCCCCGTGTGAACGTCCCCTATGCGCCGCACGATGAGAACAATCATGCCCCGAACGAGAATATCAAGATCGATGGATTCGTTAAAGGCATCCGCACGACCGCATCGGTCCTGTATGAGTTGGCAAAGCTGCCTTAAGTTCAGGGGTTTGGCCTTAGAGCTTTTTGTGCGTTTCGGAATTTTCAATTCGCAATCCGCAATCCGAAATCTGCAATGGAGACCACTATTGACTCTGAATTCTCTCCTGGACTTTCTTCCAACTCTCCGTTCCGAGGAAACTACCTGAAACGTTTTCAAGAAGTTTCAGAAATATGGGATAGAGCATGGAGAGGGTCAGGATATCCCTTTCGACCATGGGCCTTGCCGAGACATCGAACATTCCAAGAATGGCCCTGGGACGTGCTTCAGCCGCTTCTCTCAATGGATGGGTGAGGATGGCGCTGCATCCGGAACCGAATGGAGCTTTGATTCCATCCATGACCTCAAGGGCATAATTCGTGAGGGTGAAGAGGCCTGAGAGGATGTCAGGTGGAGCGAAAAAAGCGACTACCTCGGGGGTCTCACCGCTCAGGAACTTGTCGATGGGCTTAAAAACGCAATACCGAGCCGGAGCAGGTCTCGGGTTCATTTTCCCAAAGTACGATCGGGCGATTTCCGGAGTCTTGATATACCGTTCTCCCTCCATCTCCCCGGGAATTCCACAGGAGAGAAAATATTCGATGTTGGGTCTCGGTGTTTGCAGAAAGCCCATGTAATAACCTCCTCCTGGACACCCGAAATGTTCCTTGTCAAAATAGACCGTCTTCCCGTCGTGTCTCGCCTCCTTCAGAAGGGCGATCATGCAGAAATGGATTCCGGGCTTTGGAGTTACTCCTTCAGGTTGATCATTCGTGTAATAAATTCCCAGAGGAGACTCCTTCAGCCCCAGGGCTTTTTGAAACTCATTCCAGAGCTTTTCAGAATATTGGCCCATGGGTTTATCCTCCTTTTCCTGGTATGGCATCCTTCTCTAAGTTTACAAAGAGTCACTGATCGAAGTCAACAAGTATTGATCTCTTCTCACTCCTTTTCCAAAGGGGAGAGAATTAAAGTCTCTCCTTGTAAGGGGAGATTTAGAGGGATTTTCTCAACTCGACTTGATGCGACTCTCGCGGAGCCCAGGGCTCCCGCGCAGACGTATTGCACTCCGCCCCTGCATGGGATAAAATAGATCGGTTTTTGATTTTGGAGATCACCAGATTTCAGCGCGATGAGGAGGGTAACATGAAGAAAATGGTTTGGGTTGTCTCAGTTCTATCGGTTTTGGTCCTTGTCAGTTTCGCTCAGGCTCAGATGGGAAGAAGTCCTATGCCGAAATTCTATACTGAGTTCAAGCCCGTCGTGGGGGGATGGTCGGAATATGACGTGAAAGGAAAGGGCGAAGGATCCCACAAGATGAGAATCGCAGTTGTCGGGAAAGAGGGGGATGCCTACTGGCTCGAGACCGTCATGGATGGAGGGCGGGAAGGGAAGATGATCACCAAAGTGCTCGTATCGGGAAACCCTGACGATACGAAGAATGTCAAGCGGATGATCATCAAGACCGGAAACAGACCGGCCATGGAGATGCCGGTGCAGATGATGAGCCGGGGCGCCCGTCCCCAGGAGTCGACAGGAAAAGTTATTGACAAAGGATCGGAATCGATAAAAGTCCCGGCAGGCACTTTCACTGCTCAGCATATCCAGTATCAGCACGCGGACGGCGTGGTTGACGGGTGGATCATCAAAGATGTCTCCCCCTACGGATTGGTTAAATCGCAAACCAAGGATACGGAGATGGTCCTGATCGCATACGGGACAGGGGCTCAGACTCTGATTACCGAACAGCCCCAGAAGTTTGAAATGCCCAAGATGCCTCAAATGCCCCAAGTGCCTCAGATGCAGATACCCAGAACCCCGCAAAAGGGCCAGCCTGCAAAACCCGAGGCCGATGATGACGACGATGATGACGACGAAGATGATTAGTGAGTTAGGAGGAAAATAGAACTAATAGAACTATTATAAGACGGTGACTTCGTCCACGTATTTGACCCAGTCGGAGCCGTAGGCGTCTTCGAAGACCAGTCTCAGAGGGAAGCCGTGTTTTCGGGGGAGGGGTTCTCCGTTTGCTTGGTAAGCTAAAAAGATTCGTTTTTCATCGAGGTCTTTCAGCGGAATCCGCGTGACCTTTTCGCCGGCTCCCTTGACATCGGCGTACTGGGCATCCTTTTTGACCCGTGCCTCCTGGAGCAGCACCTTCAGGTTGACGCCAGTCCATTTTCCATTGTTAGAAAAGAAACCTGGACAGATCAGCAGGACCGTTTCCGTGACAGAGGGGAGCTTCAGGATCTGGTCATATGTCAAAGCGAGGGGTTTTTCCAACTTTCCTGTGACCTTGAGGCGATAGGTCCTATGATCAATGGCCACATCTGTGGGTCCCATCGTCCCGAACTTATCAAGGGGATCAACTTCGAGATTCCGGCTGTCGATGTCGGCCGGGTTCATGTTTTTTAGCTCTTCCTTTGAGAAACCTTTGGGAAGAACTTTCTTCACATTTGCCCAGGCCGTCGACAGTGGTTTCCCGAGATAAGAAAGAGCAATCCCCAATACAGAAATCCGAAACCATCTTTTCAGAAGATTTCTTCGCGTCCACATGGAAAGATTCTAAAACACATGAACGGATAATGAAAGGGATGAAGAGAGAGCAGGGTGGATCAGTAGTGAACAACCCTTGAATGCGCGTGTCCTACCCTTTACGGTTTTTCCTCCGTGCGTCCTTCGCCATCCGGCGTTTATGTTTAGTTTTCATAAAGCTTTTGGAGGGTCTATGAACTGACTCGCCATGACCGGGGGAGGAGGAATCAACGGTACTCAGTCCCAGAGGCTTTCCGTCTTCATCCAGTATGTGGACGGCTTTTTTCCCATTCCAGGTTCGAAAGAGGGAGGGTTCTCTTTTGCCTTCGTGATCAATGCCCACCACTCCTTGAAATTTGTAACCTTTCTTAACCCCTGTAATGATCATCTTTTCATCGATGATCACCGTTGGGCACCTGGTGCAGAAAAAACCGGCCGGCACAAACATGAGCCGGGGTGCAATATCCGTTGCGTAAATGAAGTGGGCATACCTCTGTTCGGTCTCAGATTGACAACGGGGACACTGCTCTGCCGGCAGACCTGAAGCGTATGAATATCCATGCTCCACCGTTTCGGAATGGATAGGATGGGTTAACCTATCACTGAGCCCTTTCCAGAGCTCATGTTGAGTTTCCCGGCTCAATCCTTCGATGTTTACGGAAAGGATTTTTGGGTCCGTCGATTCCGTGACATGGAAAGCAGGATTCTCTTCCTCCAACATCGGTTCCTTCCTCTTTCTTCCAAATAAATGCTCAAACAAGCCCATTGAACTCCCTTTCTTCCGTGATCCCGTCTTATGGGATGAGAGGTTCCTTGTCGACCACTGCTTTATCTTCCGCCGCAGAGCACGGCCACTAACCTCCAGAAGAAGGCCTCGCAATGAGCAGCCCGTCCCTGAGATCCTTTCCCATGGATACTTGAGTACTATTATTGGGAAGTTATGATACTTTGTGGTTAAAAGGTATCATAAGGCTCTGCCGAAGAACACTTCACTCTCACTACTTGCTCTCCATCAAGGCATCAAATATCCCCTGGGCGGCAAACTGGCGATTGCGTATTCGGCCCGGGATCGGGCGAAGAATATTCTCTGCCACAAGACGGTTAATCGACTGGTTTGCCGAACGGTGAGTCACACTTAGGACTTTTTGAATCCATGGAGCAGTTACTATGGGGGTTTTGAATAGTTCATCCAGGATTTTCAAGAGTAGGGCTGAAGTACGAGGTGCTGCTTGAAGCTGTCGGCGCCACTGCAGATGCAAATCCTGTAGCCGTTTCGCCCGGATGACAGCATCCCGTGCTCGTTCCTCCACGCCACGCAGGAAGAAAGTCACCCATTCATGCCAGGCGCCCCGCTCGCTGACGGCCATAAGCAAATCGTAATAGTCGCTACGGTTTTTCTCGAAGTAAGTACTTAAGTGTAGCAGAGGTAACGGCAAAAGATCCCAGTTGACCATCAAAAGGGAAAGCAATAATCTTCCGATACGGCCATTGCCATCCAGAAAGGGATGAATTGCCTCAAACTGGTAATGAATGAATGCCAATCGAATCAGGGGCGGGGATTCGTTTACACGATGTAGATATGTCTCAAGCATACCCAAGGCTTCCTGCATTTCATTGACTGGCGGTGGAATAAAATCAGCCCCGTTTAACGTGCAGCCCGGACTTCCAATCCAATTCTGGCTGCGGCGGAATTCTCCGGGTGTGGCATATTCCCCACGAACTCCCGCCATCAGACGTTGATGTAATTCTCCAACGAGGCGCAGGCTGATTGGCAAAGTACTTAGGCGGTTCAATCCGTATTCCATGGACCTGACGTAATTCAGCACTTCGTGGGCATCTGTCTCAGATTCAGACATCCTTAATCCTGGGAATGCCGGTTGCCTGGCTTCGTAGGCATAAAGGTCGGTGAGATCTGCCCGAGTGCCTTCGATTCGTGAAGAGGAAACAGCCTCGCGATGAATGAAAGGTCCGATCAGCAGATTTGGATTAGGTATTGCTCGTCCCAACCCTGCCAGTTCTCCCAACGCCCGATCGGCATCAGAGAGCGTCCGAACCAATCCAGCATCAAACAGCAGTGCAGGTGGCAACGGATTGGGCATAAACGCCCAGTACGACACTTCCCCTTGTCCAACTTTTATCAGGCGTCCAGCAGTGCTGTTCCGAAACCGTTCAGTGTCCATTGGGTCCTTCCTTCTCAGCGCGAAAGGTCTTGGGAAAGGGGATCAATCCTGAAGTCACAAAGTGATGAATGTCCGTTCATTTCCCCAACATTAGGATGGAAAAATCCTTCCAAGATAATCCCCCTCCTGTCGCAATATTGGGTACTCCTGTTCGATTTCGTTCCAGGACCTATTGCCGGCGTCAGGAATGTCTTTCAGTTTGGTTTCCGTCAGGAGAAATCCATTCATCACGATATTCTTTTTGCGGAACACGGCCTCTTCGCTCAACTCTTTCAACTCTCTCAAGGCATCGATTTTATCCCCATTGCCTGAAAGCCCACGGTGGTGCAAGCCATGAGGCTCCACGAACTGGATGTAAGTCTTTCCACTTTTCTTATCTTGAATCCATAGAATGAAATCCGGAAAGAAACCGCTCCGCCGGAAGAAACCGACCCCCACTCTCGGGAGATTGCGGAGCACATAGATCTCAAAGTGCCGATAGGGCTCGGAGGCGTGATTCTTCGCCCAAAAATCATGCAGATTTCCCAGAAATTTCGCCTCTGCTTTCTTTAACCCTGGAGGACTGACCGAGACACCCTCCATCCTAAAATCCTCGGGGTTCAAGAGAAGAGGACTGAAGAGATGCTTGTCGATATGAAGTCGGGGAAGAGGTTTCCCTCCGGTCTTGCAAAGCAGGGTGGGCTTACGGAGGAGGGATCTGATCTCTTTGAGTAGATCCTCTGAAGAGACGCGGATCGTATAAGGAACGATCTTCTCTCGAACCATGAGTATTCCGGGTTCCAGATGACTTCCTTCGGCCGCCCGTTCCTTCTTCGCCACGAATCGATCAAGATAGGAGGTGAGAATCCTGAATGCACCCTCCTGCACCAGGTGGGGGATCTGGTGATCCTCCGCTGGCATATAGAGATCGCTCATTTGAAGAATCGGAAGGATCTCTGATCGACGCAAGAAAATATTCCCGTAGCCTCTCGATGCCTTATGTTCCGAAAGAGCACTATAAAGAGAATCCGGATCAATCAGTCCGAAGGTTGTAGGATCTCCGAAATCCACGCGCATCCTTTCTCCATATTGACCGGTTCCCACGCCTTCGCCGCCAATGGCAGTTACTCGGGGAGTCAGATCAACCAGGATATTTAAGGGTTCCGCTGCAAGAATCCAGGTCTCATCTTCAACCCGGAATCCTTGCTTCGGCTTCGGAATGGGCAGCTTAGACAAGTTTTTAAAAAGGGGCATGACCGGGACGGTAAGCTCCCAGCCCAGATCTTCTTGTTCGAGCATCTGGCGGAAAGCTTTGATATAATCCGCATTCCATCCGAAGATAAAGAGCGTTTCAAGCTGGGAAAGTCCTGGCGGCGAAGACTTCCCGGCCGGAAGCGCCATGCTTCGTTTCAGCGTCCATTCCTTTCCTTTGAGGCGTACACCCCTGCCAAAGAGTTGAATCACCTGGGGCCCTTCGCCCTTTCCGATGTTGAGAAGGCCCATGGCGGAAACCCGCCAGCTTGACCACCCTTCGATAAACTTCTTTGCTCCGATAAGGATATTCACTCTCGAATCAGGGGCATTGACTTCTTTGAAGAGGGAAGGAGTAAAACGGTCTTCCTTTGCTTCAATCCTTAAGCTCTCTTCAAGATGCTTCTTGAAGGCTGGAACGTCGCCGATATTGATAACGGCAAAATAGGGGTTTTCCTCTCCTCCCGACCCGGAGATCCTGAGAGCAAGCTCCCCTTCCGCATTTTTAAGCTCCCATACTTCCAGCCCGCCCCGGCCATGAAAGATCGATTCGGTTGCGCTTCGGTAAAGCTCTCTCGCATCTTCTGTCTTCAGATGCGACAGGTGAGGGCTGAAGAGATCCTCCTTTGTCTCCTGGTCAACGAATCCGCTCTTGCCATTCAGGATTTTCCCGATTTTCTCGATGGCCCAATTGGAATCCTCAAGGAATCGCCTGAGAAAGGCGACCACCGTTGCCACATCGCTCTGCTTCTTGTGCTCTCGTGAATAGACGGCATTTACGCTCGATCCCAGAAAAACCCAGAGCGGCTTCTCGATATTGTAGGGGCGAAACTTTGCTCCGTTCTCATTGAACAACTTCAGTTGTTCATAGTAAGCCAGCAGTCCTCCGAGAAGGAGCTCTTGCGCCTGGGCCTCACGGGCGCGCTCCAGATTAAGAACTTTGAAATCTTTTCCGTAACCGTCATCATAGAAATGCCGGTACGAGTAATCGAAGATGATGGTCTTGCCGTATTCCGCAAGCAGGGTCTCCTGGACTTTCCGTGCGGCTGCCCCGATGGATTGAGCGAAGGTGGCGCTATATTCCAGCAAAAACCCGCCAGAACTCAGGAACTTCTGTTTGTTCTTCCATGTCTGCGCTTCGCTGCCTGTTCCTTTGTGGCCTTCGTCCACGAACACCAGGTTTTTGCTTCCGAGCTCTTCGAGGAGAATTGAAACACCCTCTTTAGACGGTTCCTCCGCAAGCTTGTGAATCTCCACAATCTTTACCAGCGGAGTGAAACCCCGTTGTCCTGTTCGATCCTCGGTGAGGAGGGCTGCACGAATCCCGCTCCGTTCAAATTCGTCAAGGTGTTGTTGGGAAAGCCCCTCATTCGGAGTGACGAGAAGAATTGAATCGAATTCGTTCCTCTTGTCGGGTCTATTGACCAATGCCTCGGGATGGCGGCCATTCTTCAAATAGTGAAGAATCTGCCAGAGGTTGACGTGAAGGATCAGAGTCTTTCCGGATCCTGTGGCCATAAAGAAGGCAAGTCTTCTCTGATCTTCCTCGTTGAAGTCCGGAAAGTTTTGAAGGCTTGGCTCTTCTCTCTTCAACTTCTTCAAAAAACCATTGAGTTCCTTGAGAAAAGTCTGGGGATTCTCCGTGAGTTTGTCGAGATAAATCTCGGTGTAAAGGAGGCTCAGATATTGAAAGTATTTGAGCGAGAAGGAACCGCGAGCCTTCGCAAGCCGTGATTCGTAATCCAGGATTCGCGAATCATATCCCTGGAGTTTCTCCTCCAGCCTTTCGTCCTCAACCCTTCCTGAGAGAGCTCCGTAGAAATAAGTGTGGCCATCACCGGCAGGACCTTCCTGGACATTGAGTGGTTGCTTTAGCTCCTGAAGCCCACGGGCGTCGAAAAGATTGTGGAAATAGCGATTCAGGATGAGAGACTGCTCGAGCCTCAATCGTTGTCCTCCTCTTCCGGGGGAACAATCTTCTTCAGCACTTCAATGAGGTCGGGCAGATCTTCCTTAACGATCCCCCATACCTTCTCAAGGTCTACATGAAAATAATCATGGACGATTACGTCTCTCAGACCGGCGATTTTCTTCCATGGGATATCGGGATGTCCATTTCGGAAATCCTCGGAAACCCGCTTCGCTGCCTCACCGAGAATCGTTAATTGACGGACAATCGCATCCTGATCGCGGCTGCTGGCGAGGAAGGAAGTTTCTGTCAGACCATACGCATACTCCAGGACTTTTTGAGCAGCCTGAAGCATATCAAGGACCCATGCAGGATCACGCCACATAGAGGGTCTCCTTATGAGTGAGAATATGTCTCCGGCGGATATAGTTCGTGCTCCCTTCCACGAGGCGCTTCTCCACCAGATCGACGGGGTGCTTAAACAGTGCTTCCAGCTCTTCCTTCATTTCCATCAGATCATCTGGTTTCCAATTAGCATCCGTTAAGAAGGAAACGAGAATGTCAACATCACTGTCTTGGCGGAAGTCATCCCGCAAAATGGAGCCAAAAATCGAAAGCTCCCTGATTTTCCAGCGATCACAAAACTCTGCGATGCGTTGCCTCGGTATCCGAAGGCCATGATAACTCAGAATTTCCCTTTCCTGTTTGACTGATGTCGAAGCCTCTCTCACCGTTCACTCTCCTCCATAAGCCGTTTGAACAGGCCGTCGAGAGATCTTATGCCGGGTGTGGCTGTGTCGCCATTGATAAGGATCTCATCAAAAGGTTTCTCTTTCTTCAATTGTGATTCGAGGAATTCCCGTTCGGCAACCGGATCAAGGTTTTCCATGTCGCGCCAGAGAACCATGACGGACTTCCCATCTCTGTTCATGCCCTTAACAATCCGGTATGTCCTCTTGTCCTTCGGGTTGATCCAGTTCTCCAGCCGTTTCACATGAAGGCCATAGAGAAAGTTGAATGTTTCGACCAGATCTACGGTTTCGACTTTGGGTCCGTTTTCGGTCAGTACCTCCAGGCGATAGGTGAACGGATGTTCCAGAGCGGAGAGATTGAGCATGGAATTGCTCGATTTGAGGGGGAGGCGGACAAGATATTGCAGCCGGTACGCGTCTTCTCCAAGCCTTTGTTTGTGAGCTTTTGCCCGGGGTTCTGCTCGCTTCAAAGTCTCCTCTGTGACAAGATTGTGGAGGCTGTCTTCATATCCCTCCAGCCGAAGAACCTTGATCAGCCTTGGGGTCCGGTCGATTTCCTCTTGGGTGGGCGGGCGTTTGGGCTTGCAGTCTTTCCATTCAGGACCATACATGGATCTTTGAATTCGCTGAAGCACCATATCGTCGAAATATTGTCCCATCTCTACGAGAATGAAACGGCGTTTTCCACCATCTTCCCGATTTTGACGGATTACTGCGTCGCCAGTGGTTCCGCTGCCAGCGAAGAAATCCATCACAACGTTATCTTCAATGCTGTTCGTTCCGATCTGTAAGATACGCCGGATCAAACGCGTTGGCTTGACTGTATTAAGAACATCTTCAGTGCGGACAAAGCTTACGATGGAGAGAAGTTCCTGCTTCGCTTCCTGAGTGTGGCCCACTTCGCTGTAAGGCCATAAGGTTTGGGGAACCATTCCCTGTTTCACTTCGGAAAGAAAACGCTTTAAGGCAGGCATATTATCCCCAGAGGGTCCCCACCATATCCGTTTCTCTCTATCTAATTCAAAGAAGTTCTCACGTGAAACAATCCAATACCTGCCTTTAGGATTCTGGAACTTTTTCCCAGACGGGCTGATGACCTCATACTGGCCTTTACTATAATAGTTCCTTGCACTGAAATCGCTTGGTTTCCACGGACCACGGGGATCATTATCTGGGTTTTCGTAGCGAGCGTTCGCCTCTTCAGTGCGAGGGAAAAGCTCCGGCTGCCAGTTAGACTTGTCTTTTGAAAATGTGCAGATATAATCGTGAGCCACGGAAAGATGTTTGGCAGTGCTCTTCGGAGAGTAGACCTTCTGCCAGATAATCGTCGCAATGAAATTTTCATTTCCAAAAACGCTGTTCATAACGTCCTTGAGATCTGCAAATTCGTTATCATCAATACTCACGAAAATGGCGCTATCATCTGCGAGCAGGTGGCGGGAAGATTGAAGTCTCTCCTCAATCATGGAGACCCAGCTTGAGTGTTGGTAGCGGTCTTTATAAATAAATCCATCTGACCCTGTGTTGTAGGGCGGGTCAATGTAGATACACTTGACCTCTCCGGTGAATTTGCGCTCAAGGAATCGCAAAGCCTGATAATTCTCGGAATGAATGAGAAGACCATCTATAGCTTCATCAAGGTCTTCAAAGTGAGCAAGAAGCCTCTCTTTAAATGTAGAGTCAAAAAGGGAGGTATCTACGACCAGTGTCGGATTTTCTTTCAGGAATTGGTCGTTGATCTTGCCCTTCTGATTGAAGAGGTTCTTCTCGGGATCGATGGCGAAGAGGGTTTTCCATGCCTCTACCTGGGCCTTGTTCTGAAGAACCTCTTTCCATAATTCACGAGGGACTTCCTTGATGGGGATAAGGTAATCCGTTCGGAGGACAAACTTCTTCTTCTCGAAAAGACGCTTCTGGACATCTTCGATCTGGTTCAGGAAGGCGATGATCTCTTCAGATAACTTGCGAAACACCCGGATGGTTCGACGTTTGGCTTCGAGATCTCCCTCGATATCGGAAAGATGGATGACCTGGTCCTTAATGTAGAACTCAAGCTCCTGGTTCAGAAAACCTTCGAGGTTGCAGTGTATGAAATAATCTGAAGTATTGCGTTTGCAGAAATGGCGCATTCGCTTCAGCAAAAGTGGAACTGATACACCATCTTTTTCCTCTATGGTTTCATAAAGGGCGGCGCGAAGTGAGGCCTCTGGCACGGCATCCAGGATTCCTGGGATAGCGCTTTTGAGCAGGACATCCTGAAGCTTGCTGTTTTTCCCATACCTTTCCGTTTCCTCTTCTACAGGGAGGCGGTAGTGAAACGGGATCTTCAGGGTCTTCGAATCCTTCTCCCAGACGACTCCTCCCGGGAGAGGAAAAAAGTAACGGGCATCTCCTTTCGCATTTCCGGGAGGAAGGGTTGCTTCCGTAAGTAGAAAGCGGATCCGGAACGTACCCCCGAGCGTCTCCACCGTGAATGAATAGTCTTTGAAGGTCTCAGCGGTCTTGACGTAATGCTGGTCCTTGTTCGCCCAGTGGAAGAGAGTTTCTTCCCCATTGTACGGGATGGCGTAGCTCTCCCGTACACCGTAGCGCCGGCGTGGAACAAAATCTCCGGCCTCGTAATAACGCGAGAAAAAGGCGTAAAGATGATTGAAAACCTCGGTTTTCTGGCTTTCCGTTGCCTGAACGGAATCAAGGTGGGTTCTTTTACTGTTATAAGTCTCAAGTAGCCCCCGGGCCGCCTTACCCTTGATGTCTTTGTATTCGGAGTTGATTTCACCATTCTCCAGCAGGGCATCTTCAGCGATCTCTTTCCGGATTCGATCCGCTAAGTCCGAGATTTCCTTTTCGAGTGATCTCTGGTCTTGTCCGGCTTTGCTTTGGAATGCCTCTTCGACGCGTCGCGGGAGCTGTTCGCAAAGAAAAGACTCGATCTCCTGATGGCGGAGACGGAGGAGCCGATAAAGCCCAAAATCCAGATCCGCCATTTCGAGTTGGAAGAGATCTCGCAGAAGATTCTGAAGTTGTTTTAGCGAATCCATGATAAGTCTCCCCCAAAGAAATTCGGGAGTTGGATCCACGCTCTCGGCCAGAAAACGTCTCCTTCTGTTCTTTATCAATGAGCCGAGAATCCGGACCCGATCCCGCAAAAGATGTGCTCTTGCCCGGACGATAACTGTCAGTTGGTTAATAAGTATCAGATTCCAAAAGCGAAATCAACAGGAAATCAGCGATGAACGTCCCTGAGGCTTTCGAAATGGAAAGATCAAAATGTTCAATTCGATATTGTTCAGGGATGAAATAACGAAAGGGCAGAGCTGGTACGGGGGTCAGTCTTACGAGAGTTGCACGGGGGCAAAATGATAAGACGCAGGGTCGGCACGGTGGCCGACCCTACGGCACGGGAAACCTTAGCGGACTTCAGGGATAATATTGCCTCCTGACGGGAAAACTGCGACGTCCGCTTTGGGGATCTTCTCAGAAACCTGACGGATCGCATCGTCGACATTCGGAGAATACGAGAACTTCATCATCTTCACCTGGTCGGGGGAAAGGCCGTCGGTAACATGGACTACATTGAACTTCTCGGAAAGCTCTTTGAAGTAGACCACCTGCATGATGTAAGAAATTCCAAAGCCTTTGAGATGATCGGGCACGTCCCCTTTGATCAGCCGCCGATGAAAACCGCCGGCGCTTTCGTCGCTGCCCATTTCCTTAATCAGAGGCAAGATGGAGCCTGCCTGTTTCTGGGGAGCAACCCAGATGATTGCCCCTCCCGATCGGGTGCAGAAACTGGCCATCGTCAGGGACTTTGTCGACTGGACTCCGATCTCCAATGGAAAAGCTCCGGTGATGGTGACGTCAGCAAGTTTCGGAAGCGGAATTAAATACAGGGAGGCCGCGAAATCGGAGGCCTCGTTATGGGCAGCCACAGGATCTCCCGCAAAGGTCTTGATCACCTCTTTCTTCTCATTGATGACGAAATCGAGCTTGAAGGCCAGGCGCGCGAGACGGCCCGCATCAACAATCTCTTCGTAAAAGAAGTTTCCCTGGCGCAGGTTGACCCGGCTGTTTCTATGGCGCATCCAGGAAAAATGGTGATCGGCCACCGAGCGATACGAGCAAACCCCCGGCATGATGATCTTACACCCTCCGCCGAATCCAGAAATGGGATGAGGCATACACTCTCCCACGCCGATGATCAAGTCGGCGAAAGCGACGCGGCGATTAATTTCCACAAGCACACCCCGATGGGTCTTGCCGATGATGACATTATCGGAGGCACGGGGATCATGGGAAGAGATCCGGCCCTGAAGGCGCGAAAAGGCTTCTTTTCCTACCTTTGTCTCAAGTTGTTCGAGAGAGGGAATGGGGTGGGTTCCAACTGCGCAAATTCCGGTGATCCGTTCATCCGGGATGCCTGCGCGATTGAGGCGATTTATGATTTCGGGCAAAGCGAGATGGACCGGCGTCGGGCGCTGAAGGTCATCAAAAAGTAAAACGACTTCCATCCCTGGACGGGCCAGTTCTTCAATCTTAGGTGATCCAATGGGATGATCCAGGGCCCGTTTAACCTCCTGGACAGGGTCGGTTACACCGGAAATTGGGGGCTTCTCCTCGGACGAAATGAGATTCCACTGTTTCGGGACGGAAAACGGAACCTTTTTGCCTTCGTAGTTGATGTAATGGTTCATCCGGATGCCCTCCTGTTTTCCCCTGTTGCGCGTCTTCCCCGAAAACGGGGTCACTAACAACTTATGATACATCTCTGGCATAATTTCAACGTCTTTTTCGACGAAAGCATGGTCCTACGGGCCAGGTCGGGACCATGTATCCTCCGGAGATTCTTAAAAAGAATTCCCCTTGACATTTCGAAAAGGCTGGGGTACAGTACCCCTGAACATGAGACGTTTGGTAATCAAAAGCCCAAAGTCTATACGTCATAAGATATATACCCACCTTCGGGAACAGCTCCTGAGCGGGGAAATCCCTCCCCACCAACATCTTATAGAAGCCAGGGTTGCCAGAGACATCGGCACGTCGCGAACACCGGTTCGGGAGGCCCTTCACAGTCTTGAGCTTGAAGGTCTCATTGAATCCATACCCAGGATCGGGTACGTAGTTAAGCCCATCAGTGAGGGAGAAGTTGAAGAGATCTGCGAGATCAGGGTAACCATAGAGGAGTTGGCGGTCCGATGGGCCATGGAAAAAGCCCGTGAGAAACTTATCGAGGAGCTAAGAAAGAACATTTCAAACGCGGAAGGGAAGCTTTCTGCAGGAGATGCCAGGGCTTTTGTGGAACTGGATGCTCAGTTTCATGAGATTATTTCAAGACTTAGCGGGAGCAATCGGCTCATGGAATTAGCCCAGACCTTAAGGCGACACATGTTACGATACAGGATTCATAGCATTTATGCGGCGGAAAATGTTTCGAGGGCCATTGACGGCCACAGGGGAATCCTGAAGGCGGTTGAGAAGGGTGATATGGGAAAAGTGAATAAGGCGATCCGGTTTCACCTGGAGCAGTCAAAAAGAGATGTGCTGAAGTACGCTTTCAGAGAGACGCCTAAGAAAGAAAAGGGAGATTGATGATTGAAATCAAGTTCAGGGGGCGGGGCGGGCAGGGCGCCGTGGTAGCCTCTGAGATTCTCGGGAGGGCCTTTTTTTTAGAGGGGAAGTATCCTCAATGCTTCTCTCTTTTTGGGGGAGAGCGCCGGGGAGCGCCTGTGGTGGGATTCCTGCGCGTGGACGAGGAGCCCATTTTATTGAAATGTCAGATCAGGCATCCCGATCACCAGATCGTATTTGATCTTTCCCTTGTGAATGAGAAGGAGATCTCGCAGGAACTTAAGCCGGGAGGAATCATCCTGCTCAACACGGATAAGGAAATCGATGCCTTCAAGGGATTTAGGATGTTCAGAATCGGTCTGATCAGTGCCGGTCAGATAGCGAGGAGCGTGGGCCTCGGAGGAACATTTAACATGGCCATGCTGGGAGCCTATGTCCGGCTAACCCATTTGATCCGTCTTGATACGTTAATCGGTGCGGTAAAAGCGATGGTTCCCGCAAAAGCAGAGGCGAATGTTGAAGCTGTCAAAGAGGCTTATGAGAAGGCTAAGGTGTTCGAAATAGAAGGATGAACTGGTGATGAAACCCGATCTCAATCATTCTGAATTCGTTATTCCGATCTCCTATGGGAGCACGGAGGTTATCGATACGGGCAAGTGGGGCTTTCAGAAGCCTGAGACCGCTTTCGTGGTGGCCCCCTGCCAGGAGTCCTGTCCGGCAGGCAATCCGGTTCCTCAATTCCTCTACCTGGCGAATCAAGGTCAATACGAAGATGCCCTTCGGATATTGCTAAGAGAGAATCCGTTCCCGGGCGTTTGTGGAAGGGTCTGTTTCCATCCCTGCGAAGGAGGCTGCAACCGAAGTCAATATGATGAGCCCGTTTCCGTCAATGCGATGGAACGTCATGTATTCGATGCAACCTCTCACGTTTCGCCGGATTTTCATCCTGTATCAAATCGAGATCCAAAACGGGTTGCTATTGTTGGATCGGGTCCCGCAGGCCTTTCGGCAGCCTATTTCCTCAGCCTTCTGGGCCACCGGGTTACCCTTTTCGAGGCGAAGAAGGAACTTGGAGGCGTGATGCGGTGGGGTATCCCCGAGTATCGGCTTCCGAAGTCCGTTCTCCGGAAGGAGATTCAAAGGATACTTGCCCTGGGCATTGAAGTCAGAAAAGGGGTGGAAGTCGGAAAGGATATCCCCTTTGACGAATTGAACCGGTTTGATGCAGTCTTTCTCTCTCCTGGAGCCGCGGCAGGGATATCTCTCGGCATTGCGGGTGAGGAGATAAAAAAAGTCTGGAGGGGTGAAGATTTTCTGAACCGGATCAACTCGGGGGAGAGGGTAAGGATCGGAAAAGAGATCATCGCCGTGGGAGGGGGCAATACGGCGATGGATGTTGCCCGCTCCGCACTTCGTCTCGGCTCAAAGGTGACCATTGCCTACCGCAGGACAAGAGCCGAGATGCCAGCCATTCAGGATGAGGTCCTGGATGCTGAAGAGGAGGGAGTGCGATTTGAATTTCTGATCCAGCCAGTAAAGATAGATCTTCTTAAAAACAAAAAAATCCGGGTGACGTTTCAGCAGATGAAGCTGAGAGGGGTAGATGGGAGCAACCGGCGAAAAGCCATCCCCATAAAGGGAGCTTTCATCATCATGGAGGCAGATGGTCTGATCACGGCCGTGGGCGAAGGTATCGATCTCTCGTGGATTCCTGCAGATCTAATCGACAGGGGTTTGATCAAAGTCGATCCTTCACTCCTCACGAAGGAGAGCAGGGTGTTTGCAGGCGGCGATGCCGTAGACCAGCCCCGAACGATCGTGAACGCCATTTCAGCCGGGAAAAGAGGAGCTATCTCCATCGATCTCCATTTAAGGGGGCTTCGTGCGGAGGAGGTTTTTTCGAAAATCACCGTGGGCGGGAAAAGGGCGCTTTCTATGGAGGCCTATCTGAAGGGCAGAGAGACAGGGGAGTGGCCGGAGGCAAAGGGTGTTGTTCTCTATGATAGCATCAATACGCTCTATTTCAAACCGTCTGAAAGGGTCAGGATGCGGAAGCGTCCGCACGAAGTGGCGCTGAAAAGCTTTAAAGAGGTCAACTTAGGTTTTTCTCGGGAGGGGGCGACGGCCTCTGCGCTGAGATGTTTTTCCTGCGGGACCTGTAACTATTGTTATAATTGTTATTTCTTTTGTCCTGAGGGTGTGATTTCCCTTGACCCGCTCCACCAGACGAAAACGGTTGATCTTGACCACTGCAAGGGATGCGGAACCTGCGCAAAGGCCTGCCCGAGAAGCGTGGTCAAGATGAAGGAAACAACATCAGGGGAATAATGGAATAATGGAATATTGGATTAATGGGGAAAAGAAAAGATCAAGAAGGACCGGAATGATGGAATATTGGAAAAATGGAGCAATGGGAAAAGCGAAAAACACCAAGAAAAAAATGCCCAATATCCCAGTTTTTCTTTCCCATTATTCCATCATTCCACTATTCCATTGTTCCAATCTTCCATCTGTGAGGAAGTAATATGAGAGAGTTTATGACCGGAAACCATGCGGTGGCCAATGCGGTGAGGCTTTGCCGGACACCGCTGATCGCAGCTTATCCCATTACACCCCAGACATCGATTTACGAAAAGCTTTCGGAATGGGAGGCCTCGGGCGTCCTCAAGGGGATCATGATGAGGCCAGAGTCCGAGCATTCAGCCATGGCGTCTTGCATCGCCGCTTCCCTGACGGGAGTGAGGACCTTCACAGCGACGTCTTCACAGGGTACTGCCCTCATGCATGAGATGCTCCATTTTGCATCGGGATGCCGGACGCCGGTCGTTCTGGTCAACGTGAACCGGTTACTGGCTGCCCCGTGGGGTTTCTGGGCTGACCAGTTGGATAGCCTCTCCCAGCGGGATACGGGTTGGATTCAGTTCTATTGCGAAAATGGCCAGGAATCTCTGGATACGGTGATTCAGGCATATAAAATCGCAGAGCAGGTCTACCTCCCGGTGATGATTTCTCTCGAAGCTTTTTTCGTTTCCCACTTCATGGAGGTTGTTGACCTCCCGGAGCAGGAGCAGGTCGATCGCTTCCTTCCACCGATCGATCTCCCCCACAAGTTTGATATCGATAAACCCGGATTTCTCGTCCCGGTGGTTTCATCGGAATTATACCGGAAGTATAAGCATATGGCCCAGGGCTCCATGGACTCCGTCAAAGAAATGGCTGTGAAGGTGGATCAAGAGTTTAAAGAAGAGTTTGGAAGGGGCTATGGGATCATTGACGCCGTCATGGCCGATGATGCCGATGTTGTTATTGTGACGGCTGGATCGATCACAAGTACGGCGAGGCTGGCCATAGGAGGCCTTCGCGAACAGGGGAAGAAGATCGGCTTGCTCAAAGTGCGTCTCTTCAGGCCCTTCCCGAGAGAAGCGATTCAACAGGCACTCCGGGGGAAGAAGAAGATTGCCATCATTGACAGGAACATCTCTGTTGGAAGTGGAGGGATTTTCGCCCAGGAGTTGAGAGCTGCCCTGGTCCATTCCCAGGACCATCCGCTTACTTTCAGCTATATTGCCGGGGTAGGCGGTACGGATGTGACTCCTGAAGTGATCGAGAAAATCGCCTTGGATCTCATTGAGCGAAGAGAGCCACGAGACGAGCCGATTTGGATCATGGAAGAATGAATTGATTGCAGATCGCAGATTTCAGAGGGATTGCAGATTGAAAAAGTAAAATCCGAGATCTCAGATCTAAAGTCCTATGCCCCCTTTGGGGTGGTCGTTCTTTCATAGGGTCGGCGTCCTCGCCGACCAGTTCGGCAGGCGAGGACGCCTGCCCTACGTTTAATCTCAGAGCCAAGAGGATCGACAATGTTTTGTCGATGCTATAGCGCTAAGCGCCTAAATCAGAATCGATTGCGGATTAAAAAATCTGAAATCTCAAATCTGCAATCTGAAATCAGCGGCGCTGCCTGATGCATTGAGGAGCGAGAGGAAACAATATGGTTCTACCGGAGCAACAACCTAATTTTCTGCGGCCGGGTCATGCGGCATGTGCCGGATGCGGGCTGGCGGTCGCAATGAAACTGGTCCTTCAGATGATGGGGCCGCGAACCATCGCCGTGATCGTTCCATCGTGCGAAGGAGCGATAGGAGGCGTGTATCCAAACACTTCCTATGGCGTCCCGACCATTCATTCTGCCTTTGAGATCGCCGCGCCCACTGCTGCGGGGATTGCGAACGGCCTTAAGATACAGGGGAAAACGGATATCCAGGTCGTCGCCTTTGCTGGGGATGGAGGAACGTTTGATATCGGCTTGAATGCCCTCTCCGGGGTGACGAAAAATAACGAAGATATCATCTACGTCTGCCTCGATAACGAGGCTTACATGAATACCGGGATTCAGGTGAGCTCTGCAACGCCTTCCTATGCCTGGACAGGAACGACTCCGGAAGGGAACCCCAGGCGGAAGAAGAATATCATGGAGATCATGGCAGCCCATTACAATCCTTACTCAGCAACGGCTACCATCGGTTTTCCCCGCGATCTCCAGCAAAAAATCGCCAAGGCGAAAACGATCCGGGGGACGAAATTCATCCATACGCTTGTCCCTTGCCCGACGGGTTGGAAGACACCGTCCGACATCTCTCCTGAATTGTCCATCCTCGCCGTAGAAACGAATATCTTTCCCCTTTACGAGGTGGAGGATGGGAAGAGATACGTGATCAATCATGAGCCGCGCCGTCTCCCTGTTCAGGAGTACCTCCTGAAGCAGGGAAGATTTCGACACTTAAAAGAGCCTGAGATCGGGCGAATTCAACAAGAAACCGACGAAGAGTGGGATAAGCTAAACTACAGGGCGAGCCAGCAGAGCCGGCGCAGTAGACGATGAGGTTACAGGAGATGGTCATTAACGACGAAACCTGTATCGGATGTGGCAAGTGCATGCCTTACTGCCCGGTAGAGGCCATTATTACGACTGAAGCAAAGACGGACAAAGGGAAGGAGATCAGGGGAGTCGATTTGGACCCGTGCGTGGAATGCGGGACCTGTCTTCGCGCCCATATCTGCCCGGTGGATGCCATCTTTCAACAACCTCTCCAATGGCCGCGGACTCTCCGTGCCGCGTTCTCGAATCCTCTGACAGAGCATAAGAGCACAGGACACATGGGACGGGGGACGGAAGAGATGAAGACGAACGAGGTGACTCATCGTTTCGTCCCGGGACAGGTTGGAATCACGATCGAGATGGGACGGCCGGGTGTCGGCTCAACCCTCAGGGAGATCGACCGGATGACCCGGGAGTTGGCAAGACTGGGTGTCGAATTTGAGCCCAATACCCCGGTGACCGGAATCATGTCAGATCGTGTTAGGGGGATCATGCCTCCGGAGGTCCTTGATGAACGGGTCTTGTCCGCGATCATCGAATTCAAGATACGTGCTGAAGGGCTAACGAGAATCCTTCCTGCCCTGCGAAGAATTGGCGGGGACCTGGGAACTGTATTCTCTCTTGGAATCATCAGCCATCTTCCTCCGGATGGCCGTGATTTGGTTCCTCAGATCGTGAAGAAATTGGGTTTTGATCTTCGACCGAACGGAAAAGTCAATTTAGGATTGGGAAGAGCTGTGCCGTAAGATTCACGTTTTTGATTTCGTAGGGCAGGCCTTCAGGCCTGCTTATCGCAACGCTGAAGCGTTGCCCTACTACGAAACCAACTTCCCTTTTCTGATAATGGAAGGGAGTTATGACCCACACCTTGCATCGAGATGGGACACCTGACAGTCTGGTTGAAGACTTTCCCATCCTCGCCATAAGGGCAAAGGGCTATAATGAGGCAGGGAACCTCTGGCGGTTAAAGAAGATTCTCGAGATGGCGGCCTCCCGTTATCCTCTGGCCAATTTCGGAGACATCACGACCGGAACGAAGTTCAACTCGGATCTGGACCAGATGATGAAATCGGACAAGGAGAGACCGATTGTCCACATGGTTTTCACGAACAAGGAGGATATGACGAGGTTTCTGCAGGATCTGAAGGAAGCAGACCTCGGAGTCTCAGTGGTGGCTTCGGGGCTGTTTGAGACGATTTTCGAGTGCTGCCGGAAGACAGGGTTGACCCCCCACACGGTTAATTATTCTGCGGGGATCTGGGGCCGGACTGAGAAACTCCCTTCCAAGGAGGTCCTTGAGGTCACGACGATGTGCGGCCACTCCCTCGTCTCCGCGAATCTGGTAAGGAAGTTGATCGAAGATATTCAGAATGGAAAAGAGAGCTGTGACTCGGCAGCGGCAGAGCTGGCCAGGCAATGTGTCTGCGGGATCTTCAATCCCAGGCGTGCCGCAAAGATTCTTCGCGACGGCTGTTACGGATTAGGTGCTCCGAAGTGACCCATAATGTTTGCCCGGGAATTCGCAAAGGGCAACTACACTTCTCCTCTCCTTGATGGGAGAGGGTGTGGGTGAGGGTGACCCCTCGACAGGCTCGGAGTGATCATGGTGAGCTTGTCAAACCATCCCCCTCACCTTAATCCTCTCCCCCAGGGGGGAGAGGAGAGATTTGGTGGTATTCTCTAACTTAATCCTTCGTGATGGAGGATAGAATGAATCCCTTCTGGAAGTTTTTTGATAGGCTCTTAGACGTCATGGCCGCCCTGGCTGGAATCATCCTTGTGTTTATTACAGCCGCTGTCTGCTACACCATCGGCATGCGATTCCTGTTTACAAAGACCACGATATGGATCATGCCGATAACCGAATATGCATTGTTGTGGATCGTCTTCCTTGGAACCACATGGCTCTTGAGGGAGAAAGGGCATATCACAACGGATGTCATCTATACTCATCTCAATGAGAAGACCAAGCACTATCTCGATTGTGTCATGTTTGTCATCGGCGGGCTGACCTGTGGTGCCGTGGTCTTCTTTGGAGTGCTCCACGTGTGCGACTGTCTCGCAGGCGGGGTAACGGATGTCAGGGCGATCACGGTTCCGAAGTCGGCTGTTTTCGGCATCATCCCCATAGGCAGCATCCTCCTTACCATCCAGTTTTTCAGGATGGCGTGGAGCAGACTTGTCGAGATCCGGACGGGGAGGTAAACCATGGAATGGTGGCTGATCATTAGCCTGCTCTTTGGCGGTATGGTGTTTCTCCTTCTCACCAATCTGCCCATTGCCTTTGCCTTTCTGGTTGTTAATTTCGTTGGAGCTTATTTCTTCCTGGGAGGATTGCCCGGCCTTGTCGGAGTTGTCACGGGCACATTCACTTCCATAACGACCTTCACTCTGCTCCCCGTACCCTTTTTCATCCTGATGGGTGAATTGATCTTCCATTCGGACATGGGCCTCAATGCTATCAATGTGCTTGACAAATGGCTTGGCAACCTCCGGGGAAGGCTCTCTCTCCTGGCTATTATTATGGGTGTGATCATCGGCGCGCTGAGCGGCTCGACGATTGCCACCTGTGCCCTCCTTGGCACGATCCTGCTTCCCCAGATGCTTGCAAAAGGCTACAGCAAAAACATGAGCCTCGGTCCTCTCATGGGAGTGGGTACGGTTGATGCGCTGATTCCTCCGAATGCCCTTACCGTTGTGCTTGCAAGCCTCGCCAACATCGATGTGGGGCAACTCCTCATGGCTGGCATACCGGCAGGCATCATGATGTCGGCCCTCTACTTCGTCTATGTCGTATTATGGCTGCGGATCAAACCCGAAGAAGCGCCTATGTATCGCGTGGCTAAAGTCCCTTTCAAAGAAAAGGTCACAGCCACCGTGAAATACCTGTTACCTCTCGGGTTCATCATCTTTATGGTGATCGGTCTCATCTTCCTGGGTGTTGCAACCCCTACGGAAGCGGCTGCAACCGGGACATTGGGGGCATTTATCTTAGCCCTTCTTTACAGGCGCTTGAATTGGGAAATTATGAAGAAGTCTGTTTTGAGTACCGTCAAAGTTACAGTGATGATCTTCATGATTATCATCGTGTCAAGCACCTATGGTGAAATATTGGCCTTTACCGGCGCAGCCTCTGGTATGACCAGTTTTATTACCAACCTCACTATTCCGCCAATCGTGATCCTCGTTGGCATGCTGGTCGTTGTTCTCATCATGGGTTGTTTCATGGAAACGGTTGCCATCATGATGATCACCATACCGATCTACATGCCCGTCGTCAACGCCTTCGGGTTTAACAAGATCTGGTTCGGCGTGATGTTGCTGATCGCTCTGGAGACCGGTTTGATTACTCCTCCCTTTGGCGTTACCCTTTTCGTGATGAAAGGGGTGGCTCCCGATAATGTCACGATGGGCGATATCTGGCGGGCAGTGACTCCTTATGTCATCATCGATATACTCTGCATTGCCCTTGTGATGGCAATGCCGGTTTTAGCAACGATCATCCCCAGCATCATGGGGATGAAGTGAAGATGGGAGAGGAAGGGGGGATGATAAGAGGCTCAAAGGGCGATATACAAGAGGGTAAGGTTGAGGTTGAGGTTAAGGCTGAGGTTGAGGTTGAGGATAAGAATAAGCACAAGGTTGAAATTGAGAAGAAAAGGAACCCCCACCCCATTGTGAGAGAAGATCCATGTTGGGTGGAAGAATCTGAGGAAGGAGGGCCAATATGAAAAGGAGATTCGCTTTTACTTTTTTTGTGCTGTTTTGGGCATTAACAGTCATTGTTACTCAGTATGGGGTTGGTAGAGGGGAAACCGTTACCCTGAAGGCGTTAACGGGGTGGCCCAAGCCATCAAGCGAGAATATTTCGTTTTTCATTTTTTCCGAATTGGTTGAGCAGATGGTTGCGAAGAAATACCCCGGTGAGCTGAAGATTAATTACATCGGAGGACCCGAGGCAGTGAAGAGCACCGACCAGGTGCAGGCATGCCAGAGAGGCATGGTCGACATGGTCTACACGACCAACGCCTACTATGTGTCGGTGCTTCCGGAGGTGGACGCCTACAAATTGTCCGATTTCACCCCGTCCGAAGAGCGGTCAAACGGTACCTGGAATTATATGAACGACCTTCACGAGAAGAAAGGGCTCTACCTCCTGGGGAGGCTGGGCCTTAGTGAACTGTTTTATCTCTACCTCAAGAAGCCGATCCAGAGCGCTGACCTGAAGGGGCTCAATATCCGTGTATCCCCGATGTACCTGCAGATCATCAAGGGGCTCGGTGGGAACCCTGTTGTGATACCGCCCACGGAGGTTTATGCCGGCCTCGAGCGAAACGTGGTCGATGGGTTCTGCTGGCCGGCTGTCGGTATCCGGGACTGGGGATGGCAGAAACAGGTGAAGTATATTGTTGAGCCAGGCTTTTATCAGGTGCCGAACCCCCTCGTCATGAACCTCAATATCTGGAACAAGCTCCCCGCGAAGCTCAAGGATCTCCTCACAGAGGCAGCAGCAGAGGCTGAAAAGAAAGCCGTGGCCCACTTCGATGATCTGGCGAAGCAGGAGCGGCCCATCCTCCTCAAAGAGGGCCTCCAGGTGATTGACCTGCCTCCGGCAGAAAAGGCGAAGTTTCTCAAAGTGGGGTATGATGAAGGCTGGAAAGATATCCTGGAGAAGAACCCCCAGACGGGAGCGAGGTTGAAAGAGCTCCTGACGAAAAAGAAGTAGCCCGGGAAGAAATGGAGTCTTAATGTGAGCGGGTGGTTCGACTCAACCCTGTTCCATTGCAGGGGCAGGGCATGTCCTGCCCCTGCAGCTCTTTGGGTTTTGGACACGGTTGCACTATTCTCTAAAGGAGCGATCTTTCAATTTGAAATTCGCTCTTTTTTTGTTATAGTTGAGCTACTGTCGAGAAGAGAGTGTCCGGACTCGGGCAGACACGGGCTTTTCCCCGGCAGAACTCTCATCGGTCGTTTCCGTGAAAGGGGTTTGGAATGGATTCATTACGTCTTGCGGGAAAGATATCCGTCTCGCTCCTCTTGCTTACGGTTCTGTGTAGCTGTGCTACCCCTGCTCATAAGGCGGGAGATGGGCTTCAAGCGCCTCCCGGCTTTTTGAGCGCAAAGTGGGGGGCCACCGTAGATGAAGTCAAGGAAGCAATCCGGAAAGACGGGAATCGATGGTTCCAGGACAGTACGGATAAGGTGCCTTGTGCCCTTTATGCATCAGGAAACTACTGGGATTTCTCCGCGATCTTCAGCTACCTGTTTACTCCGAGGACCAAAAAACTCTATCGGATCGATGTGACGTTCAGTGACCTCAGAGCCTTTGAAAAGGCAAGAGATCAACTGATCCGGGCCTACAGAGATCCCGTTTACAGACAGGTGGAGGTGGAACATTGGTCGTGGGACGATAAGAGTCTGGTGATTCTTCAGAAAGACCCAACCACCGTCCAGGTGAGTTTTTCGAGCGGGCCTTTTTTGATCCTCAACCAGAAAGAAGGAAACGGACTGAAATGAAGATCAATGCAAAATGATCAATGATCAATGGTCAATTAGCATTTAGGGTGAATTCGTAAAAAGTCGAAAAAGGCCGATGACCGTCATTCCGGCGGAAGCCGGAATCCAGTGATCTCAGATGACTATGAAAACACTGGACACCGGTTTTCACCGGTGAGACAACTTTTTACGAGACCATTATTTAGAAATCTCTCAAAAAAGAGTAGGGCGGGGTTTGCCCCACCACAACACTAGAGGAATGAACTCATGAAAAAAATCGGGATCTTTTCCATTCTCCTGAGCTTCTGCCTGCTCAGCCTTGCTTCCGCCATGGACCTGAAGGTGGAGGGCCGGAAGCTGCTTTCTCAGAAACCGCCTTTTACGGTTGGGTTGCCTGAGGAGTTTCAGTTCATTCATTCTTCCTCCGCGGAAAATAAGGATGAGAACTCACTTACCCGTTCTTTTCTTTTCGTTAAAGCGAAGAATAAGCAGGCAGAGGATATTCTCATCGTCCAGATTGCGGACAAGACCAATCCTCAAGCCGGTCCCATGGCGATCCCTACCCTGAAGCCCCTGGCGGAGAAGAGGTTTTTCTCAAAAGGGAAGATAAAGAAGAAGGGGCTCGAGATCAACTATTTGACTCAGGTGATGGCCTGGAATCCGGATGCCCCCTCCCTTCGACCTCTCGGAGTAAAGGGGATCACCGTTCCCTCTCACTGGGCCCTTCAGGGACAATGTCTGTTCCCCTATTACGATGAGCAGGAGCAGGCTGTCTTCATCAGGTATTCGAAAGACGCCAATTCTTTTGGGTTCGGAGTCTCGCAAGAAGGCAAGAACTGGGAGAAGGATTCGATCTTAGGCAATGAGAAAAAAGTCTTTGAGATTTTTCAAAAGACCTTCATGGAAATGATGGATTCCATTCGTGTCCAGTAGCTATAAGGGCATGGTTGGGGTAGGGGCGAATGAGTTGTGTTTGGGTAAAGGATAGAATGCCCGTTTGGTCTTTGGGCAAATGGTCCTTTACCCTGACCGGGGACTTTCATTTGAAGAGGGAAGCATTTGGCATCAAAGATCTTCTCCATGGCGGAGGCTGTATCGAGGTTCATTGAGGATGGTGACTCTGTTGCGATGGGGACTGCCCTCGAGGCTACCATCCCATTTGGCCTCGGGCATGAGATCATCCGTCAGGAGAAAAGGGACCTCACCCTCATCGGTCCTATCTCGGACATGCTGTTTGACCAGATGATCGGCTCAGGGTGTGCAACTCGGGTCATTGCTGCATGGGTGGGAAATGTGATCATGGGGGTTGGCTACAACGTCCGAAGGGCGGTTGAAGTTAAGATTCCCGGAAGGATTGAGATTGAAGACTATACCAACTTCACCATCTCCCTGGCCCTCTACGGTGGTGCCATGGGGATTCCCTTTATACCCACAAAAAGCCTGCTGGGCACGGGCATGATGAAAGGGAAAAACCCGTTTAAGGAGATGAGATGTCCTTTCACGGGCGAAAGGCTGGCATTGGTCCCTGCGCTGAAACCAGATGTGGCGGTGGTTCAAGCCCAGAGGGCGGATAAGGATGGAAATACCCATTTCTGGGGAGGAAGCGGTGTCACGAAGGAAGCTGCTCTGGCGGCCAGGAAGGTGATCGTGGTGGTTGAAGAACTGGTCGGTGAGCAGGTGATCCGTAGAGACCCGAATCGGACGCTGATCCCCGGATTCCTCGTCCATGCGGTCGTTCCCGAACCGTGGGGAGCCCACCCCTCACCTGTTCAGGGCTACTATAACAGGGACCATGGTCAATATACGACGTATCACAATGAGTCCAGGGAGAGGAGCGGTTATCTCAGATGGCTTGAGACGTGGGTCCTTGGCGTAAAGAATAGGAAGAATTATCTGAAGCGGTTGGGTGAAGAGAGGAGGAGATCCCTTCTGGTGAAACGCCACAGGAAGTCAATCCCCGTGGACTATGGATATTGATGGAATGGTTCAAAATCCGAAGCACGAAATCCGAAATTCGAAACAAATCCGAATGACCAAAATTCAGAAATTCAAAACTAAAAAAGAAATGTCTTGACAATGTGATCATTCGGATTTCGGATTTGACAGCATACGGGTTCCTGGATGCCAGATCCGAGGTTGCAGATTCGATATACGAGAGAAAACCGATGAAAAGTTCGTATACCTTGCCGGAACTGATGGTGGTGGCTGGCTCCCGCGAGATTCGGAATGATGACGTGGTCTTCGTTGGGATGAGGCTTCCTCTTCTGGCCTTTCAACTGGCCAAAGCGACTCATGCGCCCCAAGCCATCGGAATCTTCGAAAACGGCGTCTTAAGAGACCGGCCGGCGCGGGAGGCCCTCTACACGATGGGGGACACGCCCAACATCGAAGGGGCCATCTGGACGACGTCGATGATCGACATCATGTCACTCCTTCAGGCTGGAAGGGTGACTCTGGGATTTATCGGTGGAGCGGAGGTGGACCGTTTCGGCAATCTCAATACGACCTATATCGGCGGGAGAGAGAATACCCGGGTTCGACTCCCCGGCAGCGGAGGAGGGAGCGATATCGCCTCCCTCTCCCAAAGATTCGTTATCATCATGAGCCATGAAAAGAGGAGATTCGTCAACAGGGTAACCTATGTTACCTCTCCCGGTTTTGGAAACGGTGGAACCTGGCGGGAAAAGAAAGGATTGAGAGGCGGGGGGCCCTGTGCCGTCATCACAACAAAAGGGATCTTTCGATTCGAACCAGACACGAAAGAGATGGTCCTTGACTCCGTTCATCCCGGCGTTTCCGTTGAGGAAGTCCTCGATAATACGGGTTGGAAGCTGAAACTGGACCGAGAAATCAGAGAAACCCTGCCTCCCGAGCGTTCAGAACTTGGGATCATCCGGAAATACGACCCCGAAGGGTTCTGGACGAGAGGAGATTTGCCATAATTTGTCAACCGTCCACGACAAATGTTCATGGGCGGTTAGGATCTGACCAGAGCGTCCAGCTTTTGAAAAACCCTCTACGAGAGTTGAATTTTGAAAACCCTTTAGATTTCGTATGACTAAAGCACCTATGGCAGTTCTTTGATCCGGCCATAGACTTGGCATCTATTTTGCTCTGACCTACTCTGGCAGGTTTGGACGAAGGCCTTCCCCGCGGGTCTGACTTTGGTCCATCGGGTTCCCGGCATGTGCGGAGACCCACAGGTAAATCCCGTAGTTCCTGCTCAATGCACCTGGGATGGTGACATCCCGGCCAAAAGATGGTGTATTCATCTGCCACGGCAGATGATGGAAGGGCTCTCATGGCGGAGATATTCCTCGGCGAACTTTCCCAAACGAAGTTCTTCGAAATCCTGAAACCATTGTTGACAGGGAGAAAGACGGGGCTGTTGGCCATCAGAGGGAAGCAGAGTGGGGAAATCGGTCTGGAGGGTGGAAATATTGTTCATGCCAAGACAGATCAATCTTCGGGGGAGGATGCTCTTTTCTCCATCCTGTCATGGAGAGCAGGTAGAACTACCTTTGAAGCCGATATCAACCCTATAGAACGAACGATCCTCAACTCCACCGAGCAGGTCCTCCTGAACTGGTCACACCGAAAACAGGAATGGGAGAAGATCAGGAAGGTGATTCCTTCCAGTAATGCGGTCTTCCGGCTGGCACTCCCAAAAACTTCAGAAGACAGGACGATTACGGGCGATCAGTGGAATGTCCTGGCCCTCTCAAATGGAATGAGAACGATCTCTGAAATTACGGGTACCCTCAACTGGGACGAGTTCAGGACATCGAAAATTGTCTTCCAGCTCGTTACCGCAGGCTTAATGGAGAAGGCGGAGGACCTGATCCCACGCGAGAAGAGATGGGTAGAACAGGATTTTTTTACCAAGGTTGAAATGGAGTTGAGAAAGGTGATGGGCCCGGTGGCTTCCTTTATTGTCGAAGATAAGCTGATAGAGTGGGGCGAAGCAAAGGACTTTTTCCCGTGGAGTCAGGCAGAGCCTTTTGTTGAAGCATTGAGTGAAGAGATCACGAACGAGTCGAAAAGAAAGGAATTCTTGAAAGCCTTATCGGGACTGCAGTTCCCGGAGACATAGAGGAAAGGACAAGGAGGGGGGACGATGGCCGAAGGGAAAAGAACGGGAATTGGCTTGTTACCGAAGCTCTTGATAGGCGTGTTTGTCCCCATCGTCCTGGCCTTTTTGATGATCGGGATCATGGTTTTTCATGGTTCGGGTCCCTTGCGGTTGCCGATCGCGAGCATCAAACAGATCGGGTCAAGTAACTTAAAGGAGTTAAGCGCCCTTTCCGTGAAAGAATCGAAAGATTCCCTGGACAAGCTCGGAGAAAAGGTCATTCAGGAAAAGGCACGTGATGTGGCAGCTCAGATGGAGATCTTCATCAAGTCCCATCCGAGAACGAAGCGGGAAGACCTGCTGAAAGACCCGTGGCTGAAGCAGATTGCCGTCCAGAAGGTTGGAGAGACAGGTTATACCGCCGTCCATGATGTTCGGGCGATCAACTACTTCCACGCCAATCCCCAGATCGTCGGGACGGACCTTCATGACCTGGCGGGGAGGCTTCCCGCTTTCTGGAAGATTTTAGAGGCGAGCTTGAAGGGCCCGGCCTCCGGCTATTATGAATGGAAAGACGCCGATGGAAAGATCCGGTCCAAGTATATGTATCTGGCGCCTGTCCAGGACACCGATCTCATCGTGGCCTCGACCACCTATATCGACGAGTTTTCAAAGCCAGCGAAAGCGATCGAACAGAAGATGAAGAAGATTGAGGTGAAATATCTCGATGAATATGAGGGCCAGTTTTTCATCTTTTACATCATCATTCTGGCAACCCTCCTGGTTCTTCTCGCGATTATCTATCTCTACTCCCGATCCGTCATCCATCCCATCGTCCATCTCGCAGAGGTGGCTGATAAGATCAGTATGGGAGATCTGGATGCGAAGGTTGAGGTGAAGGCGAAAGGAGAAGTCGGCGTTTTAGCCGAAGCGATTGAAAGAATGCAGACGAGTGTGAAGGCAGCGATCGAGCGGCTTCAGAAACGAAGGGAGATGAAGTAGGAAGGCTCAGGAGCTCGGGCCAGAGAGAGGATGACATCATGATCTTCCCAAAAGGAGAGGCGAGGTATCGAAACCTGTTGACTGCCTTTGCGGATCTTTCCGCCCTCTTATCCGTCCTAACGTCGGAAGGATTCAGCGGAACCCTTGAGGTGGAGTTTCCCGAGAATTGCGGCGTCTTTTTCGTGGATTCCGGAGAGATCATTAACGCAGAGGCAAAGGCCGGGGCGGACTTAAAAAGGCTGACAGGTTCGGAGGCGGTTCGGTATCTCCTGAGCCTTTCGAATCAGAAAGATGGTGTCCTCAATGTCTACGAGCTATCACCCGAGCAGGTGGCCATCGTGGCGAACAATCTCGAGCATGAGGTAGTCTTCAAAGGGCTCTCTACCGACTTCATCCGATTGGATAAGCTCCTCCTAAAACTGAGGGAGGAAAAACACGACGGCTTTATCGAGGTCTGTAGAAAGGGGGACGAGCCCCGGGGGGTTCTCTTTCTTCAAGACGGAGAACCGGCAGAGATGTTTAGCATTTCGGAGTCCGGGCCTTCCGTTTTTGGAAGAAATTCGATTGACACCTTCGTAGAACACGCCACGAAGGAAGAGGCGTTTCTGAATCTTTACAGGAGCCAGGGCAAGGGTACTCCGTCGGAGAGAAAGAGCCCCGAAGGAGGAGACTCCTTGCAGGAGCTTCTCCCGATCTTTGAAGAAATTCTTCCCCGGCTGGAGAGGCTTGTGGATGAAGGCTCTCGAAAGGGGACCTTCATCAGGATCTTCACGAAATCTCTCATCGAAAAATCGGAACAGTTTCTCTTCCTGGATCCCTTTGGAGGAGAATTGAATTATCGGGACGGGACCTTCGAGTTTACCGGCGAGGCGGACGGGAAGGATTTTTTCAAAGGGATCGAGGAATCCCTGCAACTTACCTTAAGCCTCCTTGAAAAGGAACTCCCAAAGGACAGGTTGTTTCTATTGAAGTTGAGGGGAGAGATCGAGTTATCCCTTGAGACCCATCTGGATGTCATGAAACGCTGGGGGGTAAATTCCCTCTTCCGTCCCATCTTTAAATAAGCTTGTTTTGTCTCGCGATTCCTTCATTCCTTCCCTGAGTGGAGAGACTTCTGTATTTGCTCCATGCCCTTTCTAAGATCTCCCAGAAAAAGATCCTTTTGAGGTGGTATTCGGGATCGTTCCCGGCCTCAAAAAGTGAAATTTCAGTCGATTGGACTTATCGGCGGGCCCAGCTACCCACTTGAAGGACGTCCTTCCGACAAGGCCAAAAAATCTCTTGACAAAAAAATTATTTGAAATATACTCTTTCGAGACTGTTCGGGAAATGACGCAGAGATTGTCGAACCAACATCCTTGCATCGGGTCGTCCGGGATTAATCGGATTACATTTCTCGAAGAGGGACCTGAACTATCCGTTTTTTTTGCTCGTTCTTGACCTTTTTTTCACTCATCGGGAGAATGGGTCAGATTAAAACAGAGGTGTTGCAAACTCCCTACAAAAACCTTATATAGAGAGGACGACATGAAACCTACCACCAAAACTACCCCTGCCTACTGGAACCCGATCGTGGAAACGATGCCTCTCGAAAGGGTGAGAGACCTTCAGGTGAAGAAGTTCAAAAGAATCCTGAAATGGGCCTATGAGAGGTCAAAATTCCATCGAAAGCTCTATCAGGAAGCGGGAATAAAGCCCGGCGACATCAGGTCTTATGGAGACGTTGCCAAAGTCCCCAAGGTCGAGAAGGCGATGATGCGCGACATCCAGCGCAAGGACCCATTTCCCTACGGAGACGCCCTCTGTGTTCCTCTTGAAGAGGTCACCGAATTCAGGCAGACCAGCGGGACGACCGGAACCCCCGTTTATCAGCCCGATACGTGGCAGGACTGGGAATGGTGGGCCGAGTCATGGGCTTACCTGCTCTACGCCCAGGGTTACCGGAACACCGATCGGGTATTTCTGCCGTTTGGATATAACATCTTCGTTGCTTTCTGGGCCGGCCATTACGCAGCGGAGAAGATCGGCTGCGAGGTTGTCCCTGGCGGTGTCCTTGATACGGAGGCTCGCATTCTGAAGATGCAGGAGCTTCGGGCCACGGCCATGATGGCAACGCCGACCTATGTGCTGGGAATGGCCGATACGGCGCGAAAGAAGTTGGGAATTGACCCGGCCCGGGACCTGTGGGTGCGAAAGATCACCTGTGCAGGAGAGCCCGGCGCAAGCATTCCCTCCACCAAGAAGAGGATCGAGGAAGCGTGGGGAGCCAAAGTCTATGATCATATTGGTGCTACTGAGATCGGTGCCTGGGGCTTTGAGTGTACGGCCCAGCCCGGAGGACTTCATGTGAATGAGGCGCTCTTTCTCGTTCAGTTAGAGGATCTCGAGACAGGTGAGATTATTGAGGGGCCGGGCCGAAAAGGAAAGGTCGTCATCACCGCCCTGGACCGGATTGCTCAGCCCTGCATCCGATTCGATTCAAAGGACGTGGCCGAATGGGCAGAAGAGCCCTGTTCCTGTGGCAGGACATTTCGGATCATCAAGGGAGGCGTCGTAGGGAGGTCTGATGATATCACAAAGATCAAGGGAGTCCTTGTAGCCCCTTCGGCCATTGAAGAGGTGGTCCGTTCGATCAAGGGATTGGGGAACGAATTCGAGATCGTTGTGACAAAGAAGGGTGATCTCGACGATATCACCTTAAAAGTGGAGATCCTGCCGGATGAGGAGAAGAACCGTGAAACGATCCTTCTCCATCTCAAGGATCAGCTTCGCCTGAAGACAAACCTGGGGTATAATATTGAGGTCCATCCGTATAGCTCGTTGCCCCGCTATGAGGTGAAAGCGAAAAGGTTCAAAGATCTTAGAAAGACAGGGTAAGGTTGAGGCTGAGGGTAAGGTTGAGGTTAAGGTTAAGGTTAAGGTAGAAGAGGAAGTTTGAGGGAAGGGAACGGATGGGAGGTCTTCGAAGGAGAGAGATGATGACCCTAAGAGAAATAAAGAAATTGGACACCCGAATAAAAGCGATCCGAAAAGCGTCTCAAGAATTGAAGGAACTCGCCCGGGGAATACCGGCGGTCGGCTGTAATGCAGACCGCATCCTGGCCTCTGTGAAGATGCTGGAGATCAATATCACGGACGTCCTTCCCCATCTGAAATGAGGGGGGAGAGAGGCCCGAATGCTCTATGCCCCGCATCGGGAGGAGCGCCTGAATTTTTTCAAACTCATTTTTCGGAGGGGAAAGGGAAGGGGGTGGTCGGAGAAAAAGGGAAGTAGCTTAAAGGAGACATTCACGCTCAATTTAGAGATTAGAAAGGAGGAGGTTGAAATGACCTATCGGAGATTGGCTTTTTTCATCTTATTCGTTATTGGATGTTCATTTGTTGTGGCCCCTGCGTTTGCACAGGTCAAACTGAACTACTCCACCTTCTTCCCGGCACCTCACAGAAACAGTGTATTGGCCGACGAATGGGGAAAAGAGATTGCAAAGAGAACCAATGGCAAGGTTCAGGTCACCATGTTTTACGGCGGCACTCTTACGCCGGCGGACAAATGCTACGATGGAGTTGTGAAGGGGATTTCAGATATCGGTTTCTCCGTTCTCTCCTACACGATGGGGAAGTTTCCTTTGTATGAAGTTCTGGACATGCCCTTGGGGTCCAAAACTGCGGCGACAGCGACACGATTGGTCAATGACTTCTATGATAAATTCAAACCGAAAGAATTAGATGAGACGAAGGTCATGTACCTCCATGCCCATGGACCGGGAATCCTCCATACCAAGAAACCGGTAAAGACTTTGGAGGATTTGAAAGGCATGAAGATCCGTGGGACCGGCACAACTGCAAGGGTTGCGTCCCACCTTGGGGCGACCCCTGTTGCCATGCCGATGAGCGACGCTTACGATGCGATCAGCAGGGGTGTCGCAGAGGGGATCGTCTGTCCGATGGAGGCCCTTGACGGCTGGAAACTGGGGGAAGTCGTGAAGTTTACGACTCAAAACTATGGTTCTGCTTATAACATGGTGTTCTTTGTGGTGATGAATAAGAACAAATGGAATGCGTTCCCACCGGATATCCAGAAGATCATTGAACAGGTCAACGAGGAGTGGATTGTGAAGCAGGGGCAGACCTGGGATGAGATCGACAAGAAGGGGACCGAATTCGCCGTAGGGAAGGGCGACACCATTATCCCCCTTTCAAAAGAAGAGGATGCAAGGTGGGCTAAGGCGGTGGCGCCCATGTTTGATGATTATGTTAAAGACAAGAAAGCGAAAGGCTTGCCAGCAGAAGAGGCTTTGAATTTCTGTCGGGAGCGGCTGAAGCAACTTCAGCCGTAAAAGGTGGGGGGAGGGAGGTTTACTCTTCCTTCCCCGTTTTTCATCGTGTATGAAAGCGAATCGAGAAGGGGAGATTACAATGAAGAAAGGATTGTTTGACGCGGTCTATGGTCTAAGCCGTTTTATCAATATCATTGCAGGGGTTAGCCTCACGTTTCTCATGCTCCTCACTATACTTGACGTGATTTTAAGACAATTCAGAATGCCCGTTGTGGGCACTTATGAACTGGTGGCCTTTGCGGGAGCTGTTGTGATTGGTTTTTCCCTTCCAATGACCTCCTGGTTGAGACAGCATATTTTTGTCGATTTTTTTATTATTAAGTTCTCCAAAAAAATACAGAATATTTTTAATATCAGCACGAGATGTGTTGTCATGGTCCTCTTCACCTTGTTGGGGTGGAACCTATTCAAGTATGCCCTGGATCTTCAAAGATCAGGAGAGGTATCCCCCACGCTTCGGATACCCTTCTGGCCTGTTGCCTTTGGAGTAGGGATCTGCTGCTTTATTCAGTGTCTTGTATTAATCTGCGATATCGTGAAGATCTTCGGAGGAGAATATGAATGAGGTCGTCATAGGACTGGTAGGTTTGGCAGTGGTGTTGGTCTTATTTCTGACGGGCATCGAGTTGGGATTTGCCATGGCATTGATCGGGTTTCTGGGTTTTGGGATGATTGTATCGTTCAGTGCAGCGCTGAATCTTTTGGCGAAAGATATCTTCGACGTGCTTGCGTCCTATGGTTTCACGGTCATTCCCCTCTTTGTCCTCATGGGTCAGATTGCATTCAATGCAGGTATTGCGAAAAGATTATACAATACCGCATACCGATTTATCGGCCACGTCCCCGGGGGACTGGCCATGGCCACAGTAGCGGGAGCAACAGCCTTCAAGGCGATCTGCGGATCTTCCCCGGCAACGGCAGCAACCTTTGCCAGCGTGGCTGTTCCGGAAATGGATCGATATGGGTATGATAAGAAGCTGTCCACGGGGATCGTTGCCACCGTGGGTACGCTGGGCATACTCATCCCCCCGAGCGTCACCCTGATCGTGTTTGGCATCATTACTGAACTATCGATCGGCAAGTTGTTTCTGGCCGGGATCATTCCGGGCTTGATCATCGCCTTCTTTTTTATCTGTATCATCTACGTGTGGTGCAAGATCAATCCTAAACTTGGTCCCAAGGGTGAAAAATCCACATGGAAGGAAAGGATCGCCTCCCTCCCAGAGTTTTTAATAGTCATCGTTATCTTCGTCCTGATGATATGGGGGTTGATGGCAGGGGCCTTTACGCCGACAGAAGCGGGCAGCGTAGGAACCTTTGCTGTCCTCATCCTTTCCCTTGCCAAGAAAGACATCAATCTTAAAGGTTACCTCAAATCGGTTGCGGAGTCTTTACGCACCGCTTGTATGGTTCTCATGCTCATAGCAGGCTCGACCATCCTGGGGCATTTTCTCGCAGTGACGAAACTTCCCATGATTGCAGCCGACTGGGTTGTGGGACTTCCTCTGAATAAGTACCTTATAATGATTATCATCAGTTTCATCTATCAGACCGGAGGCTCATTTATCGATGACCTGGCCTTCATGATTCTTGCCACTCCCATCTTCTATCCGGTCATCATCAAACTGGGTTTTGATCCCATCTGGTTCGGCATGATCATCGCCATTACGGTTATGATCGGGGTCGTCATTCCTCCGGTCGCGATCAATGTCTTCGTAGTGAAAAACATCACCAAGGTTCCTTTCAGTGTGATCTACAGTGGGGTGTATCCTTTCTTGATCAGCCTCGTTGTCTGTGCGGCATTATTATTCCTGTTCCCGCAACTTGCCCTTTGGTTGCCGAACCTGTTAATGAAGTAATGGGGTTGAGATCGGCCAGACAGGCGAAAGGGGGGGATCGCAAGACGTTCTTGCCTTCCCTCCTCAAATCTCCGTCCTCGATTCAAATATCCCGGCATTCCGCTGTTAGCAGAATCTTTGAGCGATCTCCTGACGGACGATGGTGATCTCTGTCCCTTTGACGCGTTCATTGGCCAAGGGAAAGGGATTTGGAATCGGCAATGAGGTTGGAGAAAAGTAAGGCCCATGGAACTCATCAACCTGGTGACAGGCATCCTGTTTCATCTCGATTCGTATTTTGATACTCTCATCCGGAACTATGGCTTCTGGACCTACGGGATTCTTTTTCTCATCATCTTCCTCGAGACAGGCCTCGTCGTTACCCCGTTTCTTCCTGGAGACTCCTTGCTCTTCGCCGGAGGGACCTTCTCCGCCCTGGGATCGCTCGATGCCGGGCTGTTGATCGCCTTCCTCTCTGCGGCTGCCATCTCCGGAGACACGGTGAACTACTGGGCTGGGGCCATGATCGGCACCAGGGTATTGAACCAGAAAAGATTCCGCCTGATCAACAGGGAGCATCTCTATCGCACTCAGCGCTTCTACGAGAAATACGGAGGGAAGACCATCGTTCTTGCGCGGTTCATCCCGATCATCCGTACCTTCGCTCCTTTTGTCGCCGGTATCGGCAGCATGACCTACGGACGTTTTTTGGTCTATAATGTCCTCGGAGGTGTGATCTGGGTGGTGAGTTTCACCCTGGTGGGCTACTTCTTCGGAAACATCCCGGCGGTGAGAAACAATTTCTTCCTGGTCATCCTTGCCATCATCATCGTTTCGGTCCTCCCCGGCGTGATCGAATTTCTTCGCTCCCGTCATGACGTGTGAGACCACTCGTTTTTTTGGAATGCACTCTGGAGCCTTCTTCAGGGGTTTCCGTGGGGTGGGCCGAACTTCTTCTTCGACCTGCGACGTCTTTTTCTCCGTGCCACGGGACTGAATCTCTTCTTTTCCAGGCTGGGAATCTCAATCTCCTTTGGCCACCACGGCAAGAGATCCACAGGCACAGCTCGACGGAGAATGCCGGGGACTTCCGCTCCTTTGGCCTGAGCTACAATGCCATAGAATAGGACGGCGTCCTGAATGTACTTTCTGGTCCTCCATTTCTTTGGCATCATTCCCTGTTCGACAAATCTCTTCAACCTTGGCTGAGAGATCAGGATCTGGAATGCGGCCTCCCTGATCCCCTTCGGGATCGAGAAGGGAATCAGGGCCTGATGCATGGCCAGATGGGTAGTCTCCACAAAATAGAGGTACCTCTCCCTTTCACCCAGAAAGGGATGTTCATGTGAAGTGGCATGGAGGAAGGGGGTCAGGAAGAGGGCGAGGAGAACCGCATCAGAAACGGGCTTTCCTCTCTGATTCAGGTCGTCGACCAGATGGAAGAGAGAGAGAAGATATTCCCTGTCTTTCCACTTGAAGGGGTTCCGGTCTCCGAAGACCCTCTCGAAATCGGGGAAGATGGAGAGAAGAAGGTTTGTCTGTAACATCAACCTGAGGGAGGCCTCAGAGACTCCTTCCCTTAGATCGCGAAGAAATTCGTCCCGGACACGGGAAGGGGAACACGTTCTTATCTCGTCACGATGGTCAAGGATAGCCCGGTAAGTCCCGTCGTCGATGGTGAAACCGGTTCGAGCGGCATGGCGGATGACCCGGATCATCCGGACCGGGTCCTGCTGGAATCGTTCGTTGGGGTCACCGATCGTCCGGATGATTTTTTGTCCGAGATCGGCCATCCCGCCCACGTAATCGATAATAGAAAAATCGGCAATATTGTAAAAGAGGCCGTTGATGGTGATGTCCCGGCGCAGGGCGTCTTCCTCGGGCGTTCCAAAACTGTCCTTTCGAATGATGGTGCCGTCCGCGGATTCCACCTCCTCGAACTCGGAGCGGCTCCGGAATGTGGAAACCTCGATCACTTTTCCGCCGTGAAAGAAGACATGAGCGAGCCTGAACCGGCGGCCGATGATCCTGCTGTTCCGAAAGAGCACGTTAATCTCGTGAGGATGAGCATTGGTGGCAACGTCAGAATCCTTTGGGATTTTCCCCAGGAGAAAGTCGCGCACGCTTCCCCCGACGAGGTACGCCAGGTATCCCTGCCGATGGAGGCGGTAAAGAACCTTCAGGGCTTCCTCATCGATCATGCTCCTTGAGATGGGATGTCTTGATCTCGGGATGACAACGGGCACTATTTTGGAAGCGTGATCGCTCCCGGAGTGCAGACCTTGATACACCGTGGTTTTCCTCCACAACCGAGCGTTCCGGTAAGAAGACCGGCTCCAAAAATGAGAGGGTTTTGGAGAGAGAAAGGATCTGAGGCGCTGGGATAGGCCCTGGAGAAGAGAACCATGTTCATTCCCCTCCCTCCCAGATAATTCTTCCGAAGCTCCGTCGAGATTGTGCTGATTTCAACCGAGCCCGTGCTGAGGTCAATGGTGGCAAGTCTTCTACTGAGAACCATGTCGGGTTCAAATTATAACAGAAAAGTCAAAGTTTGCCACAGATATGTCTCATTGGAGTCCGATGAGGATTGGCCGCGGGAGAGACCAAGGGTCAACAAAACCGAGAGAGATAGGGAAATAAGTATTTCTTTTCTCGCCATGACGATCGGACGTGTCGCATGTCAAAACCGAAGGCATCTTATCTGAGAATCAGCGTTTCCATGACAGAGCCGAAGTAACTCCGTGGCAGCGGCAGGCGGTGCTGATAAGGATGAGACCTGTCCGACGAGACGAAACTTCCTTCTTAACCTCCTCCAAAACATCCAGGAGAACGCTCAGCCGTATTCCTCCGACACCTCGCCCGAGCTGTTCGCTCCGGATGATCTTTGAAATAAAGGGTCCGTGCATATTTTCTAATATTTTGTAAAGTGGTTTCGGCCGCCTCTTTCCGGTAACCGTGCAATATTGGGAGGGTTCCGGGCAATCCTCCGGACACAGGAAATTGGCGTAGCTCGTGTAGAGGTCGCCCGTCTCTCCAGTCATTGGATTGGGCAGCGTGGGAAGATTTGGGACTTTTCCTCTTCGTGCACCGATGGCTTTCAATCTCAGGAGCGCAAATTCAAAAGCCAGATGGAATGGAACGGCAGGAATCATGTAATCTGCCAATAGGCCATCCGACAAGAACTGGTCGAGGTAGGACCGGGCGTCGGAGATAGAAGTGTGAACTGGAATCGTGTGGACTTTCCGGAGCGCCCTGCTGCTCTTATCGACAACAGTGATCTTTGAGAGGGGGTTCTCTCTCAGAAGCTCTGTGGCTGCCCGGCTTCCAAAGTGACCACAACCGATGATGAGGTATGAGTGACGTGTCATTTGCGGCTTTCCGGAACGGGCGGCCACAGGGGGCCGCCCCTACGGAGTCTTCTCCGATACCCTGTTAAGGGTCTCAAAAGTGAATTGACATAGGCATTGGAAAATCTCCCCTCGCCCCTCTTTGCCAAAGAGGGGTAACTCCTCTCTTTGGCAAAGGGAGGGTGGGATGGATTTTGTAAATCAATGTCGTTATTATTATGAGACTGTTAATATGTTCTATGCGCGATGCCTATTTCTATGGTTTTCGTGCTACATCGATCATTGCCCTTAGATTCTCGATCGGAGTGCCTGCCGGGACTGAGCATCCTGTCATCAGAATATATCCTCGCCTGCCACCCTGTTTTAGGCATTTCATGGTTTCCCGTTTCACATCTTCAGGAGTTCCGAGAAAAAGGGCCTGGATCGGATCGACGTTTCCTCCAATCCCGCAGCGGCCAGCAAGGGTTTCTCTGGCCTTTGCGAGATCCATGCACTGATCGAGGCTCAAGATCCGCGCTCCGGTCTCGGCCATGAGGCTGAGGATAGGGCGGGTGTCGCCACAGACATGAAGGATCACCGGAATCGGGAGACTCTCGATGAAGTGCCTGAGATGAGGTAGAACGATGTCACGATAGATCTTGGGAGAGATCATGGTCGAGGAGCTAACAGGATCTGCAACGAACAACCCATCAACGCCCGTCTCCGCGAGGGCACCGCCAAAGCGGGAGAGAACTCCGCTGGCCTTTTCAATTAGCTTTTCAACCATGGACCTGTTTCTTATCAGGTTTCTCATCATTCTTTCGGCACTGAGGATTCGAGCGGCCGTCGTAAACGGTCCTTCCACAAGACCGAGAACGGGCACCTGTCTTTCTGGAATTTGGACGAGCTCCTCAGCAACTCTCAGGATGAGCGGCAATCTGCCATCTTTTCGGATATCCGGAATGGAAAGGGCCCTTACATCCTCTTCATTCTTGATGGGGAGGGAGGAGACGTCCGGCCCGGAAGAGAGGAAGACAAGAGGACATCCGAAGGCCTCCGGAATATAAAGAGGATCAATATAGGCGAAGAGGGCATCGTAGCCAAGAGCCTTCTGGGCGTCGATTTGAGCCCTGACAATAGCAGTGGGGTTGATGATGAGGCCTTTTAGCGGAACTCCTGAAAATTTTGCCACCCACCCGCTCACCGAAGGGATGACAGGAACCTCCTCCACCTCTTCAAAGGCCATGACTTTCCTGAAGGTGACGATCCTGTCTACCAGAAAGCCCTCCTTAGTGATCCCTTCTCTTTAGAGAAGGGTAAGCCATGATGGAAAACTCCTCCGATCGTTTCAAAAATCTGAGAATCCTACATGGCGAGGTAAGCCTTTTTGACATAAGGGTTTGTGAGCAGGTCTTTCCCTGTTCCCTCCAGGGCAATCCTTCCATTTTCAAGCACGTAAGCCCTATGACTGATTTCCAGTGAGTAGTGGATATTTTGCTCAACGAGAAGAATGGTCTTTCCTGCCGCGTTGATCTGGCGGACCGCGTCGAAAGTCCGTTTGACAAGAAGAGGCTGAAGGCCGAGGGAGGGCTCATCGAGAAGGAGAAGATCCGGTTTGGACATGAGGGCCCTTCCGAGGGCTAACATCTGCCGTTCTCCTCCGCTTAGGGTTTTCCCTTTCTGTGATTGTCTTTCCTTGAGCCTTGGGAAGAGAGCGTAAACCTCTTCCAGGGTCTTATCACGGACTTCTCTGGCCTTTTTCACGTAGGATCCCATTTTCAGATTATCGAGGACACTCATCTCAGGAAAGACCCTTGCCCCTTCGGGAACGATTGCAATTCCGCTTTTTACCGTCTCCTCGGGAGAGAGGTGATCAATCTTAGTCTCTTTATAAAAGATGCCCTCCCCGGAGGATCCACTCCTTTCGGGGTGCTTCAGGTTGACAATCGTGCGAAGAAGTGTTGACTTTCCCGCGCCATTGGGTCCGACCACGGTGACGATCTCTCCTTCCTCTATCTTCAGAGAGACATCCCACAAGACCTGCACATCACCATAAAACACGTTGATTCTATTAATTTGGAGCATACGCTTCGCCCAGATAAGCCTTGATGACCCTGCCATCATTGGCCACCTCAGCCGGCGTCCCTTCAGCAATCTTCTCGCCATAATTGAGCACGATGATGCGATCCGAAATCCCCATGACAGCCCGCATGATATGCTCGACGACGACAAGGGCCTTGCCCTGGTCTCGAATGGCCCTTAACAACTTCAGGACCTCTTCGATTTCTGTCGGATTGAGCCCTGCCATATTCTCGTCGAGAAGGATTACCTCCGCACCGGTCGCAAGGGCTCTTGCCAACTCCAGTCGCCTCCGGGCCGGGACAGGGATCGAGCCGGATAGCATCTTCTTCGATCCAGCAAGACCGGCGAATTCCAGTATTTTTTCAGCCTCAAGGACCGCTTGGGAAAGGGACAGCCCCTTGCCATGGAGTCCCCCGACCAGGACATTCTCGAAGACGGTCATTTGTGTAAAGGGTTGTACGATCTGGGAGGTCTTCGCAATTCCCAGCCTACAGATCCGATGAGGTTTCAATCCAGAAATCACTTCTCCCCGGAAGGTGATCTCCCCCTGGTCAGGTCTGTAGACCCCTGCGATCACATTGAAGAGCGTCGACTTTCCAGCTCCGTTTGGCCCGATCATTCCAAGGATCTCTCCTCTTTCCAAGGAGAAATCGACGGAATGAACGGCCATCAGAGCCCCAAAAGCTTTTGTCAGATTCGTTCCTTCGAGAAGGGGCATGTCTGCTCTTCGTCGCTATTCAAAATCCAATCTCAAACCGCTGTAGCGTCGGCATTTACTGCCGACGAATGGCTTGTTTTCTCCATCGAAACCTCCGAAACCTCGCCACCCTCAATCAATGAGGGCGCTACGGATCTCATCCTTCTCTTCAGGCTTTTGTTCCAAATTTTGCTGTTAGTGTCCCCGCAATCCCTTTAGGCATCAGAAGGACGACGGCAACAACGATGAATCCTACAATGATTCCATAAGTATAAGGAAAGTCCCTGTGGAGCAGTTCGTAAATAATAGTCAAAAAGGAGGCTCCTACGACAGGGCCCAGTACCGTTCCGATTCCTCCCAACAAAGACATAACCACCATCTGGATGGTGATCAGAACATCAAAGACCATGTGCGGGGTGATGTAGGTCAGCCAGTAGGCTTCGATCCCGCCGATGATGCCCAGGAAAGCGGCACTGATCATATAGGCTTCGGTCTTTGCCTTCAGGGTGTCGACGCCCGAGAGCTCGGCGGCGTGCTCTGCTTCGCGAATAGCCCGGAGGGCATAGCCAAACTTGGATCGTTCGACCCGGTAGGTGATTCCGATGACAGCGACCATGATCACGAAACCGACATAATAAAAGAATTCGTTTCCAGGACCGATGGGTAACGTGATGCCGTGGGGACCTTCAAAAAACGGGATCCCAACGGTTTTATCAAATTCCAGAATGATCTGCTTCATTGCCTCTGCAAAGGCGAGGGTAGCAATACCGAAATAGGCCCCTTTCAGCCGAAGCGTGGGCAACCCGATGAAGAGGGCGACCAGACCTGAGATTATGCCACCCAGCAAAATGGAGATCAGGAATGGGACATGAGCCTTTGCCATGAGGAGAGCGGCCACATAAGAACCGATCCCATAATATCCCACCGCCCCGAAATCGATATATCCTGTGTATCCGGCAACCAGGTTCCAGCACCCTGTCTTTCCAATCCATAAAAAGATAATGGCGAAAAGTCTGATGAGATAGCCTGAAACACCCACATAGGGAACAAATAAAAGAGCAAGTGCGATGAAGATGATGACAGGTGCCAATCTCTTTTTCATAGGGTTATTCGACAATTCCTTTACCGACAATGCCCGACGGCCGGACGATCAACATGACGAAGAGGAGAATAAATGTGAAAGCTCCTGAAATGCCCGAGTTAAGGTAGGTGGCTGTGAGGGATTGAACCACTCCAAGGATCAGCCCTCCCCAGAGGGCACCCGGGATATATCCCATCCCTCCTAAGACAACGACACAGAAAGCAATGATGGTATAGGGAAGTCCCATCTGGGGGAAGATAATAAAATACGTGGAGATGAGAGAACCTGCAATGCCTGTTATTGCAGCTCCGATCCCAAAAGTGATGGCATAAATTCGTCGAATATTGACCCCCATCAACCGGGCAACCTCTTTGTCCTGGGCCGTCGCCTGGATAGCTCTTCCCACTTCGCTCTTGTAAAGGAGAACATAAAGCCCGGCAACAACAACGAGAGCCAATCCAAACGTCGCCAACCGTGCATAGGGAATGATAATCCCGCCGACGTTTGCATTAAACCCCGAATAACTCGTGGTGACTGTTCTGAAGTCGGCGGTCCAGACCCAGAGCGCGGTATAGGCAATGATCAAATGAATTCCGAAAGTGAGGATGTATGAAATCATGGGCGGTGCCTCGACCACCCTGTTGATGACAAATCGCTGGACCAGATATCCAAAAACAAAGAGGGCGATAATCGAAAAAGGGATTGTCAGAAACGGGTCGACATGGAAGAGAGTGAAGATCCAGTAGGTGATGAAAGCTCCCAGCATCACCATTTCCCCATGGAAGATGTTAATCACCCCCATCACGCCGAAGATGAGCGAGAACCCGGCCGAATAAGCGGCGTAGATCCCGCCCAAAAGAATCCCGTTTAACAGAGACTGAAGGAACAGAAGCATTTGGGTATGCCTTCAAAGGAAAGGAAAATGTTCTTCCCCTCCTTGAAAAGGGCCCAATATCAGGCCGCGAAATCCCTTACCTCTCCTTCCACGGTTTCATGGGATACCATGGAGTCGCCTCTGCTGCATCCCTGGGAAATACGTTCCTGAGTTTCCCATTTTGAATCTGGACGGCCACAGGAGGATGGGCTTCGTTAGCCCCATCGGGTCCGAATTTAACGACTCCATAAAAGGTAGTCAGGTTCTGCTTGTAGAGTTCTTCCATCAGCCTGACTCGGTCTGCTTCCTTCACCGGAGGCGTGATTCCCAGTTTTTCGATCGCGATCTGCATCGCATAGGCGCCAGCTGCTGAAGCCGCTTCGACATAGTCGGGATAACGCCCATATTTCTTGAAATAATCGTCGTTGAATTGTCTGGCCGTGCCAAACAGAGGATCCTTATAAGGCAAATTCGGAGCCCATTCTGAGGCCGCGACGACGTATTCTGCATCTTTTCCCAGACTCTTGACGAAGTCGGGTACGGTCGGGCCGTAGCTGAATGTTACCATCTTGGGCGTAAAATCGATCTCCTTCAATGCTTTCATCGTCTTCATGGCCACCATGAGATGGGAGCCTACAAACAGGACATCGGGATTCATCTGCTTCACTTTAAGAAGCATCGAATTGTAATCCTGGAGGGTAATAGGGAAGAGCTCAAAGTGGAGAATCTCAATCCCATTCTGAGCAGCGTATTTTTTATACCCCTCAGCGGCAAGGGCCGTAAAAAGGATATCCGATCCAATAATCACCCCGGTTTTCGGTTTCGGGGAAAGCATCTGGGAGATCTCAACGCAGCCTCGGACTTCTTCCGTCGCTTTCCCTATGGTTGAGAAGTAATACTTGAATCCGCGCTCAAAGAGCTTGTTTGAACTGGCAGACCCGCAGATCATCGGATATTTATACTTTTCTGCTACGGCGCTTCCTGCAAACACGGAATCACTTCCAAAGCCTCCAAGAATCAGATCCACCTTATCATCGGTGATCAGCTTCTCCGTCAATTTTGCATTTTCAGCAGCGATGGATTTGTCATCAATAAAGCTGAGTTCAACGGGATATTTTTTGCCTTTGACCTCGATCCCTCCTTTTGAATTCACCAGTTCCGCCCAGTAGGCATAAGCATCCCTCACTAAGCTTCCATCCCTTCCAAATGTACCTGTAAGCGGCACAGCATATCCGATCCTGAATTTCTGCTGTGCTGAAGTGATACCTGAAGTGAGAGCGAGTGCAATCCCCAGAACCATGCATGTCAGAAATATCTTTTTCATTCGATCCCTCCTCCTAAGAATTGATTTGCAATTCCCTTTTCCTTGATGGATTGAGGTTCACCCCCTTTCGCCTGAAAGGTTTCATGAGTTTTCACCCGTTTTCTATATCCCACTTTAATCTACTTTTCAACACATTTCTCGGCTCGTGGTAGGTCCGTCTAAAGGGCCACCTTGGCCAATGTGTCCTCGATCAACTCTGTCGCTTCTTCAAGGGCGTAGCAGACCCGGTTCCGTTCCCTCACCATTCTTCGTTCAAAAAACCTGAACTCATGAGAGTTTGGGCCCATGGCTGCGAGTTGCACCACCGGTTGAAGCCGTGGAAGCGGTGGAATAGGTACAGCCAAGTCCATATCAAATGGATCGACGGCTGAATAGTTGATCGGCATCAGGATTCGACTCAACTTCATTAAACAGCGATTGAGAGCTGCAGCTTCGGGAGCAGGCGAAACAGATTCGTCGGGAGTCCCGGCATCGACCTTTCGACATACCTTCAGAAGTTCTTCAGCCTTTGTTCGAAATATGGCCGCTCTTTCTAATGCCGGAGTGAGATCAAAGGCACCGGAAGCTTTGCTATGGAGGCCCGTAAGCACTTTTTCGAATTCGTCCGCCACAGGGAGAAAGTTGATGGGGAGAACCGGCTGTGTGCAAAGGCGCCACAAACTCGCCATGTAGATCCGGGAATCGTTGAGAAGAATGTTCGGATCGATTTTATCAATCGTGTCGGCTGCGGTGTGCCAGAACCATGCGGCCCCGTCGACGAGCCTCTCTGTCCCCTCCGGTTCAGGTGGCTGGCGAGACATCAACTCGAAGAGAGTTGGAAGGCCGATGCCCCAGAAAGAATTGTCTCCCATATGGCCTATGCGGTGATACCTGGCCGTTTGGCCGGTGTATTGTTTTATTAGATCCTTCCCAAGTTCGTACATCTCCGCAGTGCACTCGACCTCCGAGTAGTTGGTCGCCCCCTGACAGCCGAGAGAATCGACATTGAGGTGGACGATGGCATGGCGGTGCAAATCGATCCAGTGATGATCGGCGTACCACGTGGACCCGGAGTATCGGCCCTGGGAGTGGCCCGACCACCATGCGAATCGAACTCCACGGCGGAGCCGGTCTCGATGTCTTGCCAGAACCCGGGCGGTCTCAAGCATGCAGGCATTGGCAGTGCCGTTGTCCGAAGCGCCCCGGTGCCAGGAATCGACGTGGCCGTTGAACAATACGAATTTGTCCGGTTCAGTTACGCCCTTGATCTCAGCGACGGCCAAAGGGACTTTCATGAAGCCGGTCTTAAGCTCGGTCACGAGCTTTATCTTGACCGGGCCTTGAGCGCAAATCGATTTAAGGTACTCTCCGTCCGGATGGCTCAGAGAAATCACGGGCGTCCTTGGAAGTCGATGGACTGTCTCTGGTGTCGGGTGTCCCCAGATGGTGTTGACGATACAGTTGATCGGCAGGTCCACCCAGCCGATCCAGACCTGCCCGGCTGCACCGCGCCTTTCCATCTCGTACGTGGGGAGCGGAGCGGCGAGGCCTTCTCGCATGACGATCTTACCCGTTACATCGGCCTCCCGGCCCTTGGGCAAATAAATCAATTCGGCTTCGATTCCTTCAGGACAGCTCGCAGAAAACGATGGGGTCAGGCCGGAGAGTTCCCGACCTTGGGGTGCGAGAACCTTCAATGTAGCCTTGATGGGCAGACTGATCAAGTTCTCGATTTCCTGGACCCGGGTCTCGAATCCAAGTCCTCCCATGAATTCTTTGAAATAGCGAACGGCCTTTGCCTCGCCAGGGCTTCCCGACTCCCGGTCCTCGGCACACATGGAAGAAGTGTGCCGCATGAGTTCGTCACTGGAAATTTCTTCTACTACTTCACGCTCCATTTTTTCTCGCATTGTCATAGTCATGATGCACCTCCTATGGTCTACGCTCGTCCGGGGTTTTACCCGGGATCCCGCTTACAGGGAGTTTCAAAGTTGTCTATTTTTCGTAGAATCGGCGTCCTCGCCGATCGGCCGTCGCAGACGAGACGCCTGGCGTACGCAATGCCCCCCTGACCTTTACCGTTGCCCTTTCACTCCATTCTCGGAAAATGACATGAAACCCAGTGGTCCGCTTCGAGCTCAGCGAGGGCCGGGGCTTCTTTTGTGCAAACCTCCTGGCGATGGGAACACCGGGGGTGAAATGTGCAACCCGGCGGAGGGTTGATCGGGCTCGGGACATCGCCCTCCAGGGGAGCCCTTTCCTTTTTTAAGAGTGGGTTCACTGCTGGCACAGCTTCGAGCATGGTATGTGTATAGTGGTGCATTGCTCTGGCATATAGCCTCTGCGTGGGAGCCAGCTCGACAATCCGGCCTAAGTACATCACGGCCACCCGATCGCAGAAGTGGCGGACGACCCTTAAGTCGTGGGAAATGAAGATATAGGTTAAGTTGAATTGCCTCTGCAACTGGACCAGCAGGTTCAGGATCTGTGCCTGGATGGACACGTCGAGAGCCGAGATGGGCTCGTCGGCAATGATCAATTTTGGATTGAGTGCGAGGGCCCGGGCGATGCAGATGCGCTGGCGCTGGCCCCCTGAGAATTCATGAGGGTAGCGATTGAGATGCTCCGGCAAAAGTCCCACCACTCTTATCAGTTCTTCTAATCGTGTCCTTAATTTTGCCCGGTCCAGTTGGTGGTGGACCATGAAAGGCTCGGCGATGATCCGGCCCACGGTCTGCCGGGGATCGAGAGATGAGTAAGGATCCTGAAAGACAATCTGCATCTCGCGGCGCAGCTCGCGGAGCCTTCCGGGATCACAGCTCAGGATGTTCTGACCGTCGAAAATGATGCTGCCTGAGCTCGGTTCTTCAAGGCGCAAGATGCAGCGGCCCAGGGTCGTTTTGCCGCAACCGGATTCTCCTACCAAACCAAAGGTCTCTCCCCGTCTGACATCCAGGTCCACTCCATCGACGGCCCTGACCGCACCCCTCTTGCGGCCGATCCATCCTCCCCGGCTGATGGCGTAGCTTTTCTTGATACCTCGCACGGCCACAAGTGCATCATTCGCCATATCGCCAGCACCTCACCCAGTGATTTCCACCAGTGTCAATAAGGGACGGTTCACTCTGAGAGCAGGGCTCAAATGCACGCTCACAGCGGTCCTGAAAGGGACAACCCTGCGGCAGATCTAAGAGATTGGGCACCACGCCGGGAATCGACTTCAGCAGCTTGTCAGCAGGCACGGGCTGATCCATTTTCGGAACGGAGAGCATCAGCCCCTGAGTGTACGGATGTTTTGGGTCATTGAAGAGAGGGATGACCTGAGCGGATTCCACGACCCGGCCTGCGTACATCACGGCCACGCGCTCCGCAGCCTCGGCGATGACACCTAAGTCGTGAGTGATCAAGAGAATCGATGCTCCGATATCTTCCTTGAGTCGACGCATGAGAGTCAGAATCTGGGCCTGTATGGTGACGTCAAGCGCCGTGGACGGTTCGTCTGCGATGACGAGTTTAGGGTGGCAGCTTAAAGCCATGGCAATCATGACCCGTTGCCTCATGCCACCGCTCAACTGAAAAGGGTAATCCCCATACCGGTGCTCAGGGTCTGGGATCCCTACCTTATCGAGCATTTCCACAGCCCTTGCACGTGCGTCCTTCCGGCCAACCCCCTGGTGCAGCCGGATCGCCTCAGCCACCTGGACGCCAACGCGATGAACGGGGTTTAGAGAAGTCATGGGCTCCTGAAAGATCATCGAGATGGCATTGCCGCGGACGTGGCGCATCTGGGCTTCGGTCAGGTCAAGGAGGTTTTGCCCTTCGAGCCAGACTTCACCCGAAACAATCCGGCCTGGAGGCTCCGGGATAAGTCGCATGATGGAAAGGGCAGTGACGCTCTTTCCGCAACCCGACTCGCCGACAAGGCCTAATGTCTCACCGGAAAAAACGTGAAGATCAACATTCTCCACGGCCTTGACGAGACCCTCGTCCGTCTGAAAGCGGGTGCTAAGATTCTTGACCTCAAGGAGGATCTTTTCTTCCTGTCCCATTACTTTAGCTTCAACTTTTCTCCTGAATTCCTGGCTTCCTTATCCGAGGAGGATCTTCTCTTCTTTTCCCATCACTTCAATGGTGTCTTCATCTTCGGGTCGAGGGCGTCGCGCAGGCCATCTCCCAGAAGGTTGAAACCGAGCACGGCAAGCATAATTGCGAGACCAGGGATTGTGGCCACGTGTGGAGCGACCATGAGCAGGTTTCGGCCCGAGCTGATCATCTCTCCCCATGACGGCGTAGGAGGCTGAACACCCAGACCGAGAAAGGATAGGGCCGCTTCCATCATGATGGCATTCGCCATGAAGAGCGTAGCGTAGACCACAACAGGTGCTACAAAATTGGGGATCACGTGCCACAGAATGATCCGGTGCGAAGGAGCGCCGACAGCCCGAGATGCGGTGACATAGTCTTTGTTCTTTATCCCCAGCACGGCAGCCCGGACTATACGGGCAAAGGTCGGCAGGGCCCAGATGCCGATGGCGAGGGTTGTGTTGCCAACACCCGGCCCGAGGGCCGCGACAAAGAAAATAGCCAGAAGAAGGTAAGGAAAAGAAAGCATCAAATCCATCAGGCGCATCAGGACAGTGTTCCCTATCCCGCCCCAGTAGCCGCAGATCGTACCGATGACAATCCCGCCGGTCAGAGCAATCAGAACAGAGAAAAAAGCGACAAAGAGACTCGATCTGGCTCCGTAAATCAAACGGGACAAGATATCACGGCCGAACTGATCCGCTCCAAGAAGGTATTTTCCAAAAGGCAAGGATCGTTTGTCCAGAAGGCTCTGCTTTGCGGGGTCCTGCGGTGCGAGGAAGGGAGCAAGAATGGCCGCGAGAGTCAAGATTACGACCAGGATGAGGCCGGTAATGGAGAGAGGGTTGTGCGTGAACCTCCGCAAAGCCCTGCTGGACTTCAACGTACTGAGGACCGAGGATTGAGGATTGAGTGGTGAGGATCGGTCTTCTTTCATCTCTGCGACACCTGGGGATCGATCAACCCATAGGAAAGATCGACAAGGAGATTGATGAAGATGTAGGCACTGGCAAAGACCAGTACGGTGCCCTGCAGGAGCGGGTAATCCCGATCCAGGATCGCTCCGACCATGAGCCGACCCAGGCCCGGCCAGGCGAAGACCGTTTCCGTGAGGATGGCACCCCCCATGAGCTGTCCCACCTGCATCCCAAATACGGTGATGATGGGAATGAAGGCATTTCTGAGGCCGTGAAACAGGACAACAGCCCCGTAGCTCAAACCTTTTGCCCGGGCAGTTCGAATGTAATCCTCTCCCAGAACTTCCATCAGGCTTGACCGGGTCATTCGTGCCAGGGTTGCCACAGTGTATGCAGCCATGGTTACGGCTGGCAGAATCAGATGCTTCCAGGTTCCGGTGCCCCCCACCGGGAACCAACCGAGCTTGTAGCTGAAAACGTACATCAGGACCAGGCCAATCCAGAAGACAGGCATGCACAAACCGAGGAGCGAGCCCACCCGCGAAACATGATCTGAGAGGGAGCCCGGCTTTGCCCCGGAGATGATTCCAAGGGGCAGGCCGACCATCAGAGTGAGAAGCATTGCCACCGCAGTCAATTGCAGGGTTCTCGGCCAGGCAGTGCCGATGAGATGGCTCACTGGTGCCATCTCCCGGATGGAGTGACCCATGTCGCCATGGAGCAGGTTCGAGACGTAATTGCCGTAGCGAATTAAGAGGGGCCTATCCAGGCCGAGTTGGTGGCGGAGCTTGGCAATCGTAGCTGGCGTAGCTGTGTCGCCGAGCATCAGCATCACCGGGTCTCCTGGAATGATATCCAGAATCAGGGTGACGATGAAAACCATCGCCAGAACGACCAGCACCGAAGCCAACAATCTTTTGACGAGGTAGAAAAGCATAGGCGAAATAATTAAATGTGGCTGGCCACAAATAACTTCATATTACATTTCTTCAATGTTTGACGTCCCCTGTTGTCATTCCTGGGGAAGCACGAATCCAGGTCCCCTTTCTGTTGGTTCTGGATTCCCGTTCCCCGCTTCCGCGAGGACAAGTTTCACGGGAATGACAAAATTGGACCTATTAGAGGAAATAAGGAATCAGCGGGTTAATTTCCCATCAGTTGAACATTACGTGTATGGCCAGAGTCACTTGCGTTCCCGGGGTCTCATTGGGACCCCGAGAACGCTCAACGATCCTCTATTTGCTCACCCAGACGGTATCCAGTGGCACGAGGTATTCGCAGGGATCTGGAACAAATCCTTTGAACGTGCTCTTGAGCACAAACATTTCCTTGGTGTTGAAGATGGGAACCCACGGCAACTGCTGTGCCAGGATCTCCTGGATCCTCTTGTAGTTGGCGAGTCTTTTAGGCTGGTCGTAGCTTGAACGTGCTTCGTCCAGAAGTTTATCCGCCTCGGAATTTACGAAACGGCAGAAGTTCCAGCCCTTGGGGAGCATCGAGCTTGAATGGAACAGGGAATAGTAGTAGACATCGGCGTCGGGATTCGGTAAAACCCAGCCGATGTGCATGACATGATAGTCGTTCACCGGATTGCGGATCTGGTTGAAAGTGGCAGCCCATTCAAAGAAATCGAGCTTCACATCGACGCCGATTTCTTTCCACATCGCCTGAACGGCCTCGCAGATCTCTGCGTCCATCAGAAAACGATTCTTCGCACCTAAGAAGCGGATGCTTAGCTTCTTGCCGTCTTTATAGAGAAAACCATCGCTTCCTGGCTTCCAGCCGGCCTCGGCCAGGAGGGCCTTCGCCTTCTTGGGATCGTAGGGGTATCTCTTTTCAAGATTCATATCCTGGAAACCAAAGATGGACGGAGCAATGTAGCTCCGGGCTGGGACACCGCCCCCTTCCAAAATATTATCGAGAATGCCCTTGGTGTTCACAGCCATCGCCAGGGCGTGACGAACCCGCGCGTCGTCCACAGGGGGCTGGGTGAGATTATACACAACGGAGAAGATACGCTGTCCCTGGGTCTCGGCGACGGTGAACTTGGGATCCTTACGAAAAGCCGGAAGCTCAGCGGGGTTCGGCTGGATGATCATATCGAGATCGCCGGTGCGCATCCCCATCATCCGGGCACCTGGTTCGGGGATGACTTTGTAAACCACTTCATCGAGATAAGCTTTCTTTCCCCAGTAATTGTCGTTTCTCACCAGCGTGATTGACTCTTTCGTCTTCCATTCTTTGAACTTGAATGGGCCGGTGCCAACGGGGTGGCGACCGTAGTCGTCCCCATACGTCTCTACTGCCTTGGGGCTGATGATTCCGGCGTAGATCATGGTCATGGCCCCCAGGATTGGGCCATAGGGAACTTCGGTGAGCACATCCACCGTATACTCGTCTACCACCTCTGCCCCTTTCAAAGGTCCAAACAGAGGCAGCCACCTGGCTGGCATCTTCACGGCCCGATCAAGGGTGAATTTGACAGCCTGAGCATTGAACGGCGTGCCATCATGGAATTGGATCCCTTTTCGCAAGGAGAAGCGTACCCGTGTGGGATTAATGATCTCATACTTCGTGGCTAAGTGAGGTGTGATTTTGCCATCCTTCATCACCAGCAGAGGCTCAATCAGGTTGCCATAGATGATGGCACCCGCAGCCGTGGTATCAGAATTCGAGTCCAAGGAAACTGCGTCCATGGGCTTACCGACGATAATCCGGCCCCCAGGAATGGGCTGTGCCTGGACAAACGTTAAAGACGTTGCTCCCAGAATCAGAGCGAGCCCTACAATCAGAACCGCGAGAGAACTCTTTTTCATACTCTGCCTCCTTCTTCCAAATTTCGTATTGTCAAAAGATTCTATTGTTTTAGCCCTAATTTCAGCTACCTACCTCACTTTCTCATCCCATAAGCGTCCTCCCCCCCTTTTTCTGGCTTGAGCGGAGCCTCTACGTAGCTCAAGCTCAAGCCAGGCAAGGCTTTTCACGCTTTTCCCATCCCGCAATTGAGGCCAATTTTTTCATAAAACTTTTGACAATAGCCCAAATTTGACATTGTAGCATTTTCATCATGGTGGATTCGCTACGCTTAATCCACCCCACTTTTATCTCATGACTATCATCATCTTGGATTTAAGCTATGCGCCATGCGCTATACGCTTTGCCAGCCTTTAACTGATCGTGACGATATCTTTCATCTTCGATGAGAGAAGCTCACACCCTTTGGCTGTAATCCTGACGCCATCACAATGCGCTATGGCGCCATGAGGGGGACAGATCACCATGGGCTCAATGGCGAGGAGCATGTTCTCTTTCATCACCGTGTCGTCCGTGCCAGCAATCCTGGGCAATTCGTGAATGGTCAGAGCGATTCCGTGGCCGATGTTGTTAAGCCAATTCTTAAGACAACCCCGCCTGCTGTAGATCTCCTCCACCTTCTTGAGAAGTTCTGAAGAGCGGATCCCGGGTCTGAGCATTCCCACCACGGCATCGTGCGCTTCATAATAGGCATCTTTCAGGGGGAGCACTTCCGCAGGAACACGGCCTTTGCAGAACGTCCGTACCATGTCCGAGCCGTAGCCATCTACCTGAAAGCCGAGGGCCACGCGTAATAGTTCGTTCTCCTTGATGGGACGCGGAAGGGCTGGCGAGTGGAAGGCCAGCATCTTCGAACCGCAGGAGACCAGAACAGGATAGAAAGCCTCCTCGGCTCCCTCCATGCGGCCGGCCCGGTAGATCTCGGCAGCGAGCTCAGCCTCGGTCATAGGCTTCTGCAGCCAGCCCGGGATCATGGCCATGACCTTTTCGGTCAGGGCAAAGGCCTGGGCCACTTTTTGGATTTCATCCTCATCCTTGACCACTCTCAAGCCGAGGATGTCATTCTGGACATTGGTCACCTTTAGACCCGGGAAGGCCTGAACCAACTGTTCGTAGAAATCGTACTGAATGGCGTCAACGCCGAGAGAGGTCCCCGGCTTGAGAAAGGCCTCCAGGGCTTCCCAGTGTGACTTGTACGGTTCATTCGCCGTGGGACCCCAGATGGCAACTTCGTTGAACCAGTGGGGCGACCAGAACTTCTCCTCCACGATCTTCCGATCGATGAAAGAGACAATCAAAACGGGTTCCCTCTTTTCCTTTACGGGGACCAGGACCCCAATGAACCGGGTGTAAAAGAGGGTCCGGAACCCGGAGAAATAGAAAATATTTTCCGGCAGGGTGCAGAGGATCCAATCGAGGTTGTGGGGTTGACCAGCAGCCGCAAGGCGTCTGACACGTTCCATCTTGTTTAGAGTCATCGTTAGATCTCCCCTTGTGCGCTTAGCGCGTCGATATCGACAAAAAATTGTCGATCTTCTGAGGTTTGAGATTAAACGTAGGGCAGGCGACCCCGCCTGCCGGTCTGGTCGGCGGGGTCGCCGACCCTACGGGGAAAAATACTTGAGCACGCTTTCCTCAATCTCGGCCCCGATCCCCACCACTTCCGGTATGGTTATGAGCGGCGCGTAGGGAAGTCTGGGTTGACCTAAGTCCTCGGAGAGCATGTAATGACACAGTTCCGCGGCCGATGAAAGGATGGGCATAACAGAGAGCATCTGCAGCTCGGCCGTTGCCCCCAGGCTGGTTGCAAAAGCGCTCACCGGTGTCACCGGAATGCGCCGCATCGCCGCAATATTGGCGATGAGCACCCCATGAGAGAGGCTTCCGCACTTGGCGACTTTAATGCACAAACCGTCTACCAGATTCGACTCGACCAGGCGCATGGCCTCCTCAGGACCGAGAACCGACTCATCGGCAAATATGGGGACTCCGAACTGGTCCGAAAGCTTTCGCATATCCTCAGTATGATCTCGATTGACCGGCTGTTCGATGTATTCCAGACGCCGCTCCCAGGCCAGCTCGTGAAGGGCCTCTCCAGCCTTTCGGAAATTCTCCCAGCCCTGGTTGGCATCCACCCTTAAAAGGGCGTCCGGAGGCAGAACATCGAGGACGGCCAAGATGCGCTCTACGTCTTTGGGGATGTTGCCATCGGCCTTGAGCTTGAGGGTCCTGAACCCCGAGTCAATAGCCTCCCTGGCCTGTGTCACCGCTTCGTCGAGAGACACGGCGCCGATATGGTAGCACAGCCGCACCTTATCGATTCGCCGCCGTCCAAGAAGTTCAGACAGAGGACACCCCCGGGTTTTGGCCAGCAGGTCATAGAATGCTATTTCCAGCCCTAACTTGGCACCGGGATTGTGCGGGTGCCCCATGATCGTCTTATAAAAGATTTGAAAGGCACGATCTATGGTTGAGCCGATCATAAGAGGCGCAAACTGTGTCCGGATGATTTCAGCCATCGTGGAGCTTGTGCCGCCGGTGAACATGGGCAATTCCGTACCCTCGCCCCAGCCGATAAGCTCTCCAGCCTTCACACGGACGAAGACATGATGACTGACGTACCTCTCGCCCGCACCAGCGCCATCCTTGTAAGAGGTGGGAAAGTGAACGCCCAATGGTATTTCACGGGGCCAGACGTCAATCCGATCGATTTTTTCCATGACTGTCCAATCCTTCGAACGGCTCCTGAGAAAAGACCGGTAAATATTATCCCAAGCGCACTGTCTTGTCAATCTACCCGCCGGGGTCTCCTTTTCCTCTTTGGCCGGCAGGTTGCGATGTGAAAGGGTAGGGGCGATTTTAGTCGCCCTTCATCAGAGAGACTAATGCCGCCCTTGGCGGGACTTCCCTACCATAGGGGGAGCGCGTCAAACTGAGGCATTGCCGGGATCAATAAAAGGATCAAAAAAGGGATTGACATTTGCCCGCAAATGTGATCTAAACTTGGAAGGCTACGAATGAAGTCTGATCATTGGTGGTTCAAATCCTGCCATGAAGAAGATTTACACTGATATATAAATCCCAGCTACGGTCGGACAGAGTGGGCATTGCCCACCCAACAGGTTTTCTAACTCGGTGCACACTGTGCGCTACGAGCAATTGCCAGAAAAAGGGGGGAACGAAAATGGAGACGAAGAATGCACGAGCAAGAAAGACCGGACGCTTCACCTTAATTTCAACCTTAGCTTTGACCTTAGCCTCGGCCTTAGCTTTAATCTTTCATCCATCTCTGAGTTCGTCTGCCATTCCTCAGAAGATCAACTATCAAGGGTATCTGACCGACGCCAGCGGGACGCCGGTAGGCGGGCCCGTTCTGATGGTCTTTTCCATCTACGACGTGGACGGGGCTGCGCTGTGGTCGGAGATACAGAGCGTAACCGTGACCAGCGGGATTTACAGCGTGAATCTCGGGGACGTCACTCCCTTTCCCGTTGGACTGACGTTTGATGTCCCGTATTATCTGGGCATCAAGGTGGGGACCGATTCCGAGATGACCCCCCGCGTGCCTTTGACGAGCGTGGGGTATGCGTTTCGGGCAAAGACGGCAGAAGTAGATCACGACACCCTGGCGGGTCTATCCTGCACAAGCGGGCAGGTGCCCAAGATGGTCGGCGGCGTCTGGACCTGCTCGGACATCACGGGGGCGATTTCAGGGGTGACGGCCGGTGCGGGACTTTCGGGTGGGGGGACGTCGGGGAACGTCAACCTTTCGATAGCGGATGGAGGAGTGACGGCGGCGAAGCTCGGTGCGTTGGCTGTGACAGAGCCGAAGTTTTCGCACAATACCACCCTGATCGACACCGGGGCAGGAGCAGTCGGGGTCAATGTTGGGACCACCGCCAGCAAGATCGTCCAGCTCGATGCTTCAGGAAGACTTCCGGCGGTTGACGGGAGCCAGTTGACAGGCATATCAACCACCATTCCCGATAGCTCCGTGACCACGGCGAAGTTAGCGGACAACTCGGTAACAAGCGCAAAGATCGCAGATGGGGCGGTAGGGACGCCTGATCTGGCCGATGGTGCTGTAACGGCTTTGAAGATCCAGGACGGGGCCGTGACCAGCGCAAAGATCGGGACAGGAGCGATTACGAGCGCTCACATTCAGGATGGGACGATTCTCTTTGCGGACATCGCGTCGAATGCGTGCGGCACCAATCAGGTGATGAAGTTTAACGGGACTGCATGGACCTGTGCGGCGGACAATGATACGACTTACACGGCCGGGACCGGGCTCAATCTGAGCGGCACGCAGTTCTCCGTGGCTTCGGGGGGGATAACCACCACTTTGATCGCAGACAATGCGGTAACGGGCCAGAAGATTGGCGCCGGCCAGGTGGTGAAGAGCGTCAACACGCTGAAAGATGACGTGACGCTGGCGGCAGGGTCGAACGTTACGATCACGCCCAGCGGGAATACGCTGACGATTGCGGCATCGGGTGGGGTTGGGACGATTACAGGGGTGACTGCTGGGGCAGGACTTTCGGGCGGGGGGACTTCGGGGAACGTTACCCTTTCGATAGCGGATGGGGGAGTGACGACGGCGAAGCTGGGCGCGGGGGCTGTGACAGAGCCGAAGCTTTCGCACAACGGGACCCTGGTCGATGCGGGCTCGGGTGTGGTGGGGGTCAATGTGGGGACGACCGCCAACAAGATCGTTCAGCTTGATGGTTCAGGGAAGCTCCCTGCCGTTGACGGGAGCCAGTTGACGGGTGTATCAGCAACCATTGCTGACGGCTCCATAAGCACGGCTAAATTAGCGGACGGGGCTGTGAGTGGTGCGAAAATCGCGACCGGGGCGATTACAAGCGCCCACATTCAGGATGGGACGATACAGTTTGTGGACATCGGGCAGAACGGATGCGGTCCCGGGCAGGTGATGAAGTGGAGCGGGACCGCATGGGCCTGCGCGGCGGATAATGATACGACCTACACCGCCGGGACCGGTCTGACGCTTGCGGCAGGTCAGTTTTCCGTGGCCTCTGGGGGAATCACGAGCGGTTTGATTGCGGACAATGCCGTGAGCGGATCGAAAATCGCAGCGGGGGCAGTGGGGACATCCCAGCTTGCCGACAGCGCGGTGACGGGTGCGAAGGTGAATACCTCGGGAGCGGTGAGCGGCCAGGCATTGATGTATAACGGAACGACCGTGACATGGGGAAACCCGACGGCAGCCCCTTTCAGTCTTCCCTATACGGGAACGGTTTTTACTGCTTCAGACGCCTTTTCGATCACGAATACGGGAACCGGCGGTGCAGGGTTTTTCCAGATCATCAACGGGTCCAACACAGACAGTGCCCTTTCAGCGATCACGAATGGGACCGGATATGCGGGATATTTTGAGATTAACAACACATCGAACTCCAATCCGGCTCTGCATGTCAAGACGAATAGTATTACCGGGGGCGAGGCTGGTTACTTTGAGGGCAATGTGCAGGTGACGGGGTCGGTTCAGGCGGCTTCATTTACGGGCGGCGGCGCGGGGTTGACGGGAGTGAATGCGGACCAGATTGATGGTCAACATGCCAGTGCTTTTGCTCTATCTTCGCACCCACATTCTGGAGCGGATATCACATCCGGCACAGTCGCTGATGCGCGTCTGTCATCGAATGTGGATTTGCTGAACGGCTCCCAGACGATAAGCGGCACAAAGACCTTTTCGAGCCAGACCAATTTTTCGGGCCAGATCAACTCCACCGTGGCCGCGGGAACGGCCCCTTTTACGGTAGGCTCATCGACGCTTGTCACCAACCTCAACGCCGATATGCTCGATGGTCAGCATGCCAGCGGTTTTGCCTTATCCTCCCACCCACATTCAGGGGCTGATATCACATCGGGCACGATAGCTGATACCCGTCTGTCGACGAATGTCGACTTGCTGAATAGTGGTCAGACCGTTACTGGATTGAAGGCTTTCAATCCTTCCACAGGCTCAGTTCCGTTCACCGTGGATGCATCGAAGAACAGCACGGTAACTAATCTCAACGCCGATATGCTCGATGGTCAGCATGCCAGCGGTTTTGCCTTATCCTCCCACCCACATTCAGGGGCTGATATCACATCGGGCACCATAGACGATGGGCGTCTGTCAACGAATGTCGATTTACTGAGCAGTTCGCAGACGGTTAGTGGCGTGAAGACGTTTTCGAGTCCGATCAATTCCACCGTGGCCACGGGGACGGCCCCTTTCACGGTAGCGTCATCGACGCTTGTCACCAACCTCAACGCCAATCTGCTGGATGGTGAACATGGGAGTTATTATCTCTCGCTTGGGAATCAGACTGGGATACTTCCGTTGGCCAATGGTGGGACGGAGGCTACGACGGCATCGGGAGCGAGGACAAATATTGGAGCAGCGGCAAGCGGGGCTAACTCGGATATCACCTCACTTTCGGGATTAAGCACGCCCCTTTCGGTTTCCCAGGGAGGGACAGGATCGGATACAAAGAACTTTGTCGATCTTTCGACGGATCAGACGGTGGGAGGGACAAAGACTTTCAGCGGTCAGATTACTTCAAATATCTCAACAGGGACAGCACCCTTGCAGGTGGCTTCGACAACGATGGTGACGAATTTCAATTCAGAGATGGTGGGTGGCAAGAAGTTAGCTGACCTTGATGTGAGGTACGTTCGGGCATCCCCGACTCAGAATCCCCGGTCAAACACGATCACTCCGATCGACACGGGAGGAAATGTGGGTTATTACACCTCGATTACGATCGGCACCGACGGCCTGCCGGTGATCTCGTATTATGACTATACCAATGGATACCTGAAGGTGGCCCGTTGCGGCAATGCGGCGTGCTCTTCGGGAAACACGATCACTTCGGTCGACGCGGGAGGAGTTGGTCAGTTCACCTCGATCACGATCGGCACCGACGGCCTGCCGGTGATCTCGTATTTTGACGATACCAATGGAGACCTGAAGGTGGCCCATTGCGGCAATGCTGCCTGCTCTTCGGGAAACACCCTCACCACGGTTGATTCGACAGGAGATGTGGGTTGGTACACCTCGATCACGATCGGCACCGATGGCCTGCCGGTGATCTCGTATTGGGACGATACCAATGGAGACCTGAAGGTGGCCAAGTGCGGCTATGCGGACTGCTCTTCGGGAAACACGACCACTACGGTCGACACGGGAGGAGTTGGTCAGTACACCTCGATCACGATCGGCACCGACGGCCTGCCGGTGATCTCGTATTATGACGGCGCCAATGGAGACCTGAAGGTGGCCCATTGCGGCGATGCGGCCTGCTCTTCGGGAAACACGATCACTCCGGTCGACACGGGAGGAGATGTGGGTTGGTACACCTCGATCACGATCGGCACTGACGGCCTGCCGGTGATCTCGTATTATGACTTTAGCAATGGAGACCTGAAGGTGGCCCATTGCGGCAATGCGGCCTGCTCTTCAGGAAACACGATCACTCCGGTCGACACGGGAGGAAATGTGGGTCGGTACCCCTCGATCACGATTGGCACCGACGGCCTGCCGGTGATCTCGTATTATGACGATACCAATGGAGATCTGAAGGTGGCCCATTGCGGCAATGCGGCCTGCTCTTCGGGGAACTCGATCACTCCGGTCGACACGGGAGGAGATGTGGGTGGTGAGACCTCGATCACGATCGGCACCGACGGTCTGCCGGTGATCTCGTATTATGACGGTATCAATGGAGACCTGAAGGTGGCCAAGTGCGCTAACCCATTTTGCCTCAATAACTGGTCGAGAAGGTAGGAAGAAGAACCCGGGAGATCGGGATTATAAACAAGGAGGACCATCAGATGAGTGGGAACACGAGATTTCAAAAGATCGCTTTCTTGATGGTACCTGTGCTCGTTCTGATGTATTCGAGTATTCCCTATGCCCAATCGAGCACTCACTACGACATCGAGATTGATGTGATCTCCGGCGGTGGCGGCGGGACAAGCTCAACGCACTACGATGCCTACTCAACGCTGGGCCAGTCCTCACCCATCGGCACCTCCACGAGTACTCATTATGTGAATCACTCGGGTTTTTGGCATGCTTTTCTCGGAGCAACGCTGGAGCCGGATATCACAATGACTCCCAATCACTATGATTTTAAGCGGGTCTTTGTGGCCGATTCCTCTCCACCTCATACGTTTACCGTTTCTAACCCCGGGACGGGGAATCTGGTCATAGGGACGATTGCGCGCACAGGTTCCTCTGAGTTCAGCATTCAAAACGATCACTGTTCAGGACAAACTCTTATTCCCAAAGGGAGCTGCACGTTCGAGGTGGTTTTTTCCCCGACCTTACCGCTCGGCGTGAAGGCGGCATCGCTTTCGATTCCATCGAACGATCCGGATGGGACGGTGGAAGTGCCGCTGAGCGGCCGGGGCGTGCTTCTCATGGTCGATCCGGAAGAAGGGACGATCGGGTCGCACATCACGATTGCGGTTAAGGGTTCTGCATTTGGTTCGACGAAGGGGAAGGTGCTGGTTGGGGCTACGGCACTAAAGGTTGTAACATGGGGCAGCGATTCGATCAGCAGCGCCATGGACAAGTTCCAGCAGACCCCCGGGAAGTATAATTTGATTGTTCAGCGCAAGGACCCGAGAGGGGCGCCCCCGATTACAGAGCCGGGAGGGTTTACGGTGAAGCTTCCTGAGATCACGGGCGGTCCGTATCACGGTAGTCCTGGGGCAAACGTCACCAGTACAGGTAAATTCTTCGGCACGAAGAAGGGCAAGGTCTACCTGGGTTCGACATCATGCAAGGTCGTGAGCTGGACGATGAATGTCACAACCGGGGAGAGCACGGTTGTCTTTGTTGTCTCCAAGAAGCTTGCCAGAGGACCTTATGATCTCACCGTAACAAATAAACTGGGTTCAGGCACGGCCAAATTTAATGTTGATTAGAATAACCTGATAAGATTTTCGGAGGAGAGAGATGGATGCGACAGAGGCAAAAAAGCTGAGACTTCGATTCCGATCGGTGGCGGGCACGATGTGTTGTGTTCTGTTGTTTTCCATTGCAGCTTCATTTTCCTTTGCGGCATCTCCTGGAGATGCGAACAATGACGGAAAGATCGACCAGGCAGATGTGACTGCAGTCCTCAATCAAATCCTGGGAATAGAGCCTGTTTCTCCAGGGGCAGACTGCAACCTGGATGGGGCTGTCAATATCCAGGACGTGATCTGCATTATCAACATCATTAACCAACCTCCTCCTGATCTGCCGAATGTGGCTCCACCGTTGGACAATACGCTGCCGACGACACTGGGCAAAGCCACCGAATTTCTCTACACCGGGCGCGACCCCATCCAGACCGGGGTCGCGCCGGGCACAATCGATCCTCAGCGGGTTGGGGTGTTTCGGGGTAAGGTGCTGGACGGGGGTGGGAATCCTCTTGCGGGAGTGAGGATCACCATCCTCAGTCACCCGGAATATGGTCATACCCTGAGCCGGGTTAATGGGATGTTCGACATGGCAGTCAATGGTGGTGGGCTTCTCACCGTCAATTATCAGAAGGTGGGGTATCTGACTGCCCAGCGCCAGGTCAATGTTCCATGGCAGGACTACGCATGGCTCCCTGATGTGGTAATGATTCCGTCAGATCTGCAGGTAACGACCATCGACCTCACATCAAGTGTTCCGATGCAGGTGGCACGGGGCAGTGTGCAGAGCGATAACGACGGGACCCGTCGCGCCACGCTGCTCTTCCCGCAGGGGACAGGTGCAACCATGAAACTGCCAAATGGCGACACCCAATCTCTCACAACTCTGAACGTGCGAGCTACCGAGTTCACAGTCGGACCCAACGGCCCCAAGGCGATGCCTGCCATTCTGCCACCGAACAGTGCCTACACCTATTGCGTTGAACTCGGCGCTGATGAGGCGGTTGCGGCTGGTGCAAACCAGGTGCTTTTCAGCCAGCCTTTGCCTTTCTATGTGGAGAACTTCCTCAACTTCCCGGTGGGCACCAACGTGCCTGTAGGCTACTACGACCGCGAAAAGGGCGTATGGATCCCTTCGGATAATGGGAAGGTGATCAAGATTGTGAGCATCACAGGGGGTATGGCCAATCTCGATACGGATGGCGACGGGACAATTGATAATGCCTTGGGCCTTACCAACGCAGAGCGTACCCAGCTTGCAAGCCTCTATAGCGCAGGAACAAGCCTCTGGCGATTTCCGATACAGCATCTCACATTTCCCTGGGATTCTAACTGGGGGATGGGTTGTAGTGCCAAGACCAAGTGCGAGCGGCCCGAAGAAAAATCCCCGAAACCGGAGGATTCACAGCAGTGCTCCAGTACCCAGGGGGGCTCGATCGTCGAATGTCAGAACCAGACCCTTGGGGAAAGCATTGGAATTGTCGGTACACCTTTCACCCTGAACTACAGGAGCGACAGGGGTCCGGGACACCGGATTTCGAATCAGTTGAAAATTCCGCTCAGCGAGGCTGGCGTTGTGGATCTCTCCGACGTAAAGTACATCACGCTCGAAATACTTCTGGCGGGACGGCGTTTTGAATACACCTTTCCACCGAGATACAACCAGAGCATGATCTTCAACTGGGATGGCAAGGATGCCTATGGACGAGTTATGCAGGGTGCCCAGCACGTGCGGGGAGGCGTGGGCTACGTCTATAACATGATATACGGCACCATAAGCCGTTTTGGGGAGACCTCGGATATGCCCATTACGGGTAATCGGGCTCGAATGGAAATCACCTTCTGGCAGGATTGGGAGACCACCCTCGGCACCCTGGATGCGAGGGGGCAGGGACTGGGGGGATGGTCCCTGAACGTACACCATGCCTACGACCCTGTGGAGAAAGTGCTCTACCTTGGAGACGGTAGTCACTATAGTAATAAACTCTATGGCGGCATCAACACGGTGGCTGGAAACGGGAAGGAGGGCCTAAGTGGTGACAATGGTCCAGCCACTGAGGCCGAGCTTGACTATCCATACGGCGTTGCGGTGGGTTCCGATGGAAGTTTCTACATCGCTGACTCCTACAATGGTCTAATCCGGCGGGTGGGGCCGGACGGCATCATCACGACGGTCGCGGGAGGCGGCTCTGGGACGTATGATGATCCTGGTGACGGTGGCCCGGCAACCGAGGCTTGGCTTTCGGAGCCGACGGGTGTTGCGCTGGGACGCGACGGCAGCCTCTACATCGCGGACTTTGGTCTTCATCGGGTCCGGCGGGTGGGGCTGGACGGGATCATCACGACCGTGGCAGGAGGCTGGGGGAACACCGAGCTTGGCGACGGCGGTCCGGCAACCGAGGCCCTACTTTTGTATCCGACAGGTGTTGCCGTTGGACCGGATGGTAGCCTCTACATCTCGCAACCGGAGGAGAACCGAGTCCGCCGGGTGGGAACCGATGGAATCATCACGACCGTTGCGGGAAACGGAACTTACGGCTATGGCGGCGACGGAGGTCTGGCGGTCCAGGCTCAACTCAACTATCCGTCAGGTGTCGCCGTTGGGCCCGATGGCGGCATCTACATTGCTGACAATGACAACCATCGAATTCGCCGGGTGGGGCCGGACGGGATTATCACGACGGTGGCTGGAGTCGACACTTGGGGTTACAGCGGGGATGGTGGCCCGGCCACGCAGGCCGAGCTCTATTATCCATGGGGTGTCTCGTTCGGGCGCGATGGCAGCCTCTACATCGCTGACGCATACAATCATGTCATCCGCCGGCTGGGGCCGGACGGAATCATCACGACGGTCGCGGGCAGTGCTGACGGTTGTCCTCTGTCGACTTTACCCTGCGGGGATGGCGGCCCGGCCACCCAGGCTCAGCTTGCGTTCCCCCATGGTGTTGCTGTCGGGCCTGATGGCAGCATCTACATTGCTGACTATGAAAACCATCGAATCCGCCGGGTGGCCCCAGTCATGCCGGGGTTTGCTGCAGGGGATTTCTTCATCCCTTCCCCGGACGGAAGCGAGGTCTACCATTTCTCCGCTCAGGTGCGCCATCTGCGTACTCTCGACGCCCTCACAGGAGTGCTTCGCTACCAGTTCACCTATGACAGTGAGGGAAGGCTCACAGCGGTCCAGGATGGAGATGGGAATACGACCGCGATCGAACGGGATGCCGATGGAAATGCCACTGCCATTGTAGGACCCTACGGTCAGCGGACGGCTTTGAGCCTCAATGCGAACGGCTTCCTCACCAGTGTCACCAACCCGGCCGGCGAAGCGGTTCAACTCGGTTATACATCAGACCTGTTGACTACCTTCACTGATCCGAAGGGAAACATTCACCACTTTACTTATGACCCTTTGGGCCATCTCATCAAGGACGAGGATCCAGCCGGAGGATTCAAGACACTGGTGCGGACTGGAACTGTGGATAATTATTCCGTTACCGTAACCACCGCCCTCGGCCGGGCAAGCACTTACGAGGTGGAGGTCCTGCCTACTGGCGAAATTCACCGGGTGAATACTTCTCCGGATGGCACAAAGAGCGAGTTAGTAATTGGTACCGACGGCAGCCAGAATACCACTTATCCCGACGGTACGGTTGTGTTTCTGCAGCAAGGTCCTGAGCCGCGCTGGGGAATGCAGGCGCCTATTATGGCAAACCTTGCTTACAAGGTACCGAGCGGCCTCACGGGAACGATTATCGGCGGGCGCACAGCGACCCTGACCGACCCGACTGACCTGTTGAGCCTGAAGACCCTGACGGATAGCATCACCATAAATGGCCGGACGTTCACGAACGCCTACGACGCCTCAACTCGGACCGTTACCTCCACGAGTGCGGAAGGGAGGAAGAATACGGCCACCCTCGACACACACGGCAGGGTTATAGAGGAGCAGGTCACTGGTCTTTTTCCGATAAGCTATGGTTATGACAGTCACGGCCGTCTGGCAAACGTAGTCCAAGGAACGGGGATTGATGCACGCACGTTAAACCTGACATACAAGGCCAGCGGGTATCTTGATACGGTCACCGATCCACTTGGAAGGGCCATGAGTTTTGATTACAACACGGCCGGACGTCCTGTGACCCAGACGTGGCCGGGTGGAAATGTGGTCGGCTACGCCTATGACGCCAACAGCAACCTTACCGCTATTACCCCGCCGGGGAGACCGGCCCACCAGTTTGTTTATACATCGGTCGATCTGATTTCTGAATATGTTCCGCCTGATGTTGGCGCAGGTACTACTAAGACGCAATATGCTTACAACGCCGACCAGCAACTGACTCGTGTCACTCGGCCCGATGCTCAAACGACCGAGCTCGGATACACAGAAGGAAGCTGTAATTGCGGACGTTTAAGCTCATTAACTTTCAGTCGTGGAATGATCAATTACACCTATGATCCTATAACTGCAACCGTGAGAACCATCGAAGCCCCGGGTGGGCTGTTTCTCGGCGCTGGATATGACGGCACTCTTTTCGTAACAGAGACCTGGTCCGGATCCGTCGTCGGCAGCGTGAGCCGCCCATACGATAATAGTCTACGGATATGGTCTCGAAGTGTTAACGGCGGCAATCCAATTAATTTACAGTATGACAATGACAACTTCCTGATCCAGGCAGGCGACCTCATCCTGGACAGGGATGCCCAAACCGGTTTGATCACGGGGTCGACGCTGGGTAAGGTGACTACGGCTACAACGTATAGCGGATTCGGCGAGCCAGAGACGTACGGCGCTGCATTTGACGGAGCGGAGATCCTCGCGGTCCAGTATAGCCGCGACAAACTCGGTCGCGTCACTCAGAAGACTGAGACCATAGAAGGGAGCACGGACACTTATAATTATGCCTATGATCTGGGTGGCCGCTTGGTCGAGGTAAAGAAGAACGGGTCCATTGTTTCAACTTACACTTACGACAGTAACGGAAACCGTGTTAGCGGACCGGAGGGGACTGCAACGTATAGTTATGACGCTCAAGACCGCCTCACGCAGTCCTCAGTCCTCAGTCCGCCGTCCTCTACGATCTACGCCTATACCGTTAATGGCGAACTGCTCACCAAGGAGGTGGGAGGTCAAACCACGACCTATGACTACGACGAGCTGGGAAACCTCACCCGCGTTGTATTGCCCAACGGCAGGCAAATTGACTATGTCATCGACGGTCGGAGTCGTCGGATCGGCAAAAAGATCAAGGGCGCCTTGGTACAAGGGGTTCTCTACCAGGACGGCCTCAAGCCTATAGTCGAGTTGGATGGGACAGGAGCTGTGGTCAGCCGCTTTGTCTATACCACCCGAGTGAATGTACCGGACTACTTGATCAAGGGAGGCACCACCTACCGCATAGTCACCGATCAACTCGGGAGCCCGAGAATGATCATCGACGTTGCAACGGGTTCGGTTGCCCAGCGAATGGACTACGATGAGTTCGGCAATGTTATCAACGACACGAATCCAGGCTTCCAGCCCTTCGGCTTTGCTGGCGGTCTTTATGATCATGACACTCAGCTTGTCCGTTTCGACGCGCGCGACTACGACACCCAAGCAGGTCGCTGGACAACCAAAGATCCTCTCTTATTCCAAGGGGGGCGAGCAAATCTATATGTGTATGTAGGCAATAATCCTGTGAACAAGGTTGATCCCAGAGGACTTCAAGAGACTCCGCAGCAGGAGATGGAAAGAAAGCTGAACGAATTGCATGAAAGGCAGGCCGCTGATGAAACAGCACACCAAGAGGAAACGTTAACAAAAGTAAATAATTTATTCAGCACTTTGGAGAATGGAGCACGGGCTGTAGGAGATTTCTTTTTTGTAACACCCGGTAAATACTGGTGGGGAAAGATCAAAGGAGCTCACGACGTATGTGCACCTGGGAACCCCCGGGACGGGCTAAAAATCATAAAGTTCATACCCGGGCAGGGCCCTTCCGCCTTTACCAGTAAAATAGGGGCAGGTGTGGGCGAGTACGGTGCTGACGCCGAGGACGCATATTTTGAGAGAACAAACAGAATGACTCAAGAACAGTGAGAGCAACCGGTGCCAGGTCTACACTATTGACAAGGATTAGGAACCCGTCCCTTGAACGGTACAAAGAAAAACGGAGGGAGCGAATATGTTGACCGGTGGCAGACTTATTCTCACTGTACTACTCACAGTCAATTTGTTGAAAGTTTGTTAAGATTTGTGCGTAGCTCTTTTTCTAACTTGTTTTGATCATTCGAATTTTGGTTATTCGAATTTGTTTCGGATTTCGGATTTCGTGCTTCGGATTTGGTTGCGGCTACGCCGCGCTGTGGTGGTCTTTGTGACTATTTTGTTATCGGGCTCATCCTGGGCGCGGCCCAATCTTCAACTGGGTTCGGTTACGGGGATGCAGGGGCTGCTCAGCCAGAAGAGGTAAGAACAAAAAAGTAGACTGTCCTCTTTTTCTCAATCCGAGTTGAACTTGTAGAACAATAAAGCTAACAACACAAGGTTAAGGTTGAGGTTCAGGCTGGGCGTGAAGCTGAACCAAAAAGTGCGAGAGACAAATTCTCAGAGTTGAAGATGTCAGAATCTAAAATGCAAATCTTTACACGGGACCGTTGATCGCTTCACTTGCCCAAGCAAAAGGGGAGAAGGAGGCCACGGTGACAACTTGGGCCTCCAAATTTCGGGAAAAAAAGGAGGAGGGAGAGGCCATGAATTTAAGCGAACGGGTAAAAGGGATTTTGCTCAAACCGAAGCAGGAATGGCAGACTATTTCCGGGGAGACCACCACCATTTCCGATCTGTACAAAGACTATATTGTGATTTTAGCAGCCATCGGGCCTGTGGCCTCCATTATCGGAATGTCCATTGTGGGCGTCAGCATACCTTTTATAGGCTCATATCGGGTATCCATCTTCTCATCGTTCGGATCTGCGGTGGTGCATTATATCCTGAATCTTGTCGGCGTCTATGTGCTGGCTCTCGTCATCGATGCCCTGGCTCCAACTTTCTCTGGAGAGAAAAATGTGAATCAGGCGTTCAAGGTGGCCGCCTATTCATTCACACCCGGCTGGATCATCGGGGTCGTCGCAATCATTCCTGCCCTGGGCGTCTTAGGGATTCTGGGGCTGTACGGGTTATACCTTCTTTACGTGGGCCTTCCGATTCTGATGAAATCGCCTCAGGAAAAGTCCGTAGGATACACGATTGCAGTGGTCATCGCAGCCATTATTATCTTCGTGGTGATCAGCTTCGTCTCGCATGCCTTCATTTCCTACCCGACGCCAGGCATGCCTAAAATACGGTAAGAAACTGATCTATGATACCTGATGTTAAAACAGTATCCGGATCATCATGGGTAGGGAGGACTTCCGCCCCATTAAAGTTGAACAATCAAATGCCGGCCTTTAGCGCCACGTGACTTTTGGAGGTTTGCGGTCTGGGAGGCGCTGGTATTTGATCTTCTGGTAGCCGAGGGTCATGGCTGCATAGCATTGATGATTTTTTGGAATCCCCAACCATTTCTTGATCTTTCGATCGTGGTTCACCACGCTCGAGAGGTATCCGTTAAAGCAGCACCCGACTTCCATGGAATGAGCCATCAGTGAACAGTTGTAGAGGGCAACTGAGCAGTTGAACGCCGAACAGGTATCCCAGGACTCGGCATGGACAAGCATGACGACGGGGGCGTGATAAAACAACGGATCCTTGCCCTGCTCCATTTCTTTCTTCGCATACGCAACCTTGGGAAGTGACTCGCGAAGGGATTCGACGAGTTTCCGGCCCGCTACGAGAGACAGGATCATGGAACCGACAGGTCCTCGAACACGGCTGACGATTTTCTGGAAAAACGTGGCCATCATTTCCCGCAAAGTTTTTATTTGATCCACCGATGTCAGGACGATGTAGTTCACATTCTGGCTGTTCCTTCCCGTCGGAGCAATTCGACCCGCATCGAGGATCTTCTCCAGGATTTCTCTTGAAATGGGTTTATCCGTATACCGTCGAACTGATCGCCTCTCGCGAAAGAGAAGCTGGAGGGCTTCAGGAGAAATCGGAGATGTCGTCCCTAACTGTGGGGAGGCTTCACGGGCCGCTCCTTCCGGGATTATGGCCTCTACAGGGCAAACCGCACCGCATTGACCACAACCGATACACCAATCGCCCCTGGCAACAGTAGCTTTTTCGGCTGCTATATCAAGGACAAAGGCCGGACAAACCTCAAGACAGAGGCCACAGGAGATGCACTTTTCTGAATTTATTTCTGGAGGAGTCATAATCAAATAAATAGGGACACTTCCCATTTTCCAAAGCTTCTCAACGCCCTCCGGTCTGGAAAATGGGAAGTGTCCCTATTTTTTAGGGAATTCGTTCAGTTCAATCAATACGCCGCCTGAGGACTTGGGGTGGACGAAGGCCACTTTCGTGTTGTGTGCGCCGGGCCTCGGTTTCTGATCGATCATCGTCGCACCCTTCTCAAGGTAGCTTTTCACTTCGGCTTCGACGTCGTCGACTTCGAAACAGATATGGTGGATTCCCTGTCCCTTTGACTCGAGAAATTTTACAAGGGGAGAATCAGGCTCTGCCGGCTGAACAAGCTCGATATTGACCTCACCGATCTTCAAAAAACCCACCTTTGTCTTCTGGGCCGTGACCACTTCGACGCCAGAAAGGGTAAGGCCCAGGATGCTCTGGTAGAATTTGGCTGCCTCTTCGAGATTATTGACTGCAATCGCAACATGGTCCATTTTCTTGAGCATGAGAGTCTCCTTTCGAAAGGTTCACCACAGAGACACAGAGGTCACGGAGCCTGGATAAATGGAATGGTGGAATACTGGAATATTGGGAAAAACAAAAATGATGGTCTCGTAAAAAGTCATCTCACCGGTGAAAACCGGTGTCCAGTATTTTCATAACTGCCTAAGATCGCCGGATTCCGGCTTTCGCCGGAATGACGATCCTTAGCCCTTTTCGACTTTTTACGAGCTCATCAAAAATAAAAAGGACGAGAAAATCAAATCATTCCAAAGTCCTGCTTTTCGGGTTTCCCATTATTCCATCATTCCATTATTCCACTATTCCAACAGGGTTTGCCTTCTCCGCGTCCCTTGCGACTCTGCGGTGAGATAGATCTATATTGGTTTGATATTCTCCTGAATATACTTGGCGATATCCTCGGTCGAAGTGCCCGGGAGAAAGATCTCCCTGATTCCGGATTGCTTGAGAGCCGGGATATCGTCGACAGGAATGATGCCTCCCCCAAAAATGCGGATGTCCTCCGCTCCCTTTTCTTTCAGGATCTGGACCACCTTTGGAAAAAGGGAATTATGGGCGCCTGAAAGACAGGAGAGGCCGACAATATCCACATCCTCCTGAATCGCGGTGCTTGCGATCTGCTCGGGAGTCTGTCGGATTCCAGTATAGATGACTTCCATGCCGGCATCCCGGAGAGCCCGTGCAATAACCTTTGCACCCCTGTCATGACCATCCAAACCTGGTTTCGCAATCAACACTCGAATCTTTCGAGCCATCTTCGCCTCCCGCTCCATTTCAGATTTTAGATTTAAGATTTCAGATTGAAAAATCTCAAATCTGCAATCTGCGATCTGCAATTGAATTATCTTTCCCGATACTCCCCAAATACTTCTCTCAAGGTATCGGAGACTTCGCCGAGTGTGGCGTAGCCCCTGACCGCCTCCAGGATCGGAGGGACGAGATTGTCCGTTCCCTGGGCCGCCTCCTTCAAGGATGCCAGGGCCGTTCGAATCTTTTCGGTGCTTCGTCCCTGTTTCACTCTCCCAAGTTTCTCTTTTTGATATCGCTCCACTTCAGGTTGAACGCGAAGCAAATCCCTCAGAGGCTCCTCCTTTACCTGGAATTGATTGACGCCGACGATGATCCGTTTCTTTGCCTCAATCTCCTTCTGATATCGGTAGGCGCTGTCTCCGATCTCCTGCTGCATGTAACCTGCCTCGATGGCCTTGACCGAACCACCCATGGCATCGATCTTTTCGATATATTCCATGGCCTTCTTTTCTATTTCGTTCGTCAGCGCTTCGACGGCATAAGAGCCGGCAAGAGGATCGATCATGTCCGCAACCCCGCTCTCGTAAGCAATGATCTGCTGGGTCCTGAGAGCAATCCTCACCGAGTCCTCGGAGGGAAGGGCAAAGGCCTCATCTCGCGAATTGGTATGAAGGGACTGGGTCCCGCCCAGAACTGCAGCCAGCGCCTGGAAGGCGACCCTCACCACGTTGTTATCGGGCTGCTGGGCCGTGAGGGTGCACCCCGCTGTCTGGGTATGGAATCGCAGCATGCAGGACTCCTCCTTCCCGGCTTTGAATCGTTCCTTCATGATCTTCGCCCAGAGCCTTCGAGCGGCCCGGAATTTTGCAATTTCTTCGATGAAGTTGTTGTGGGAATTGAAGAAGAAGGACAGACGGGAGGCAAAGGAGTCGACATCGAGACCGGCCCGGATGGCCGCATCCACGTAGGCGATGCCGTTGGCAAGCGTAAAAGCCACCTCCTGGACAGCGGAAGAGCCAGCCTCACGGATGTGATATCCGCTGATGCTGATCGTATTCCACCGGGGAAGACGCTCCTTACAGAAGGCAAAGATATCGGTGATGATCCGCATCGATTCGAGGGGTGGGAAAATATAGGTCCCCCGCGCCGGGTATTCTTTCAAAATATCATTCTGGATCGTTCCCTGTAGAACCTTCGGGTCCACACCCTGCTTTTCAGCCACAGCCATATACATCGTGAGGAGAATCGCGGCAGTCGAATTGATCGTCATCGAAGTGGAAACCTTATCGAGCGGAATACCATCGAAGAGGATTTCCATGTCCTTCAATGTGTCGATGGCCACTCCCACTTTTCCCACTTCGCCGTCTGCGAGAGGGTGATCGGAATCGTACCCGATCTGGGTGGGAAGGTCGAATGCAACGCTCAGGCCCGTCTGTCCGTGCTCCAGAAGATATTTATAGCGTTTGTTGGTCTCTTCGGCCGTGGCAAACCCGGCGTACTGGCGCATCGTCCAGAACCGACCCCGGTACATGGTCGGCTGAACTCCCCGGGTGAACGGAAATTCCCCCGGGAAGCCGAGGTCATGGCAGTAATCCATCTCTTCGATTTTTGCGGGAGTGAAGAGGCGCCTGATCTCGATGTCGGAGGTTGTCTCGAAAGCGGGCTCCCGCTCCGGCGATTTAGAGAGAGATTTCGTTAGGGTCGTCTTCTCCCATCGCTCCATTTCTTCTCGAATGCTCTTAGCCATCTCAATTCTCCATTCTTCACCACAGAGACACAGAGGGCACAGAGAAAAGAGGAAAAGGAATTTGGCGGTTTGTTCCGGTTTGAAAAAAATCAAACCGGAACAAACCGCCAGACCTGATCCCTCCGGGAATAAAAGCATTTCTGTGAAATGCCATACCGATTCACATCATCGCCCTGCCTTGATCAAGCAGAAGCTTTGGGTTTGTTCGAGGCAGTGATTCTTTTTCGCTGACCCGAACAAACCCAAAATCTTTTCTTCTCTGTGCTCTCTGTGCCTCTGTGGTGAATGTTCTTACAATGGGATATTTCCGTGTTTTCGCCAGGGGTTGGTATCCACTTTTGTCTTCAAAATATCCATGGCCTGGATGATCTTCGGCCTCGTCTCCTCGGGCTCAATAATCTCATCCACATATCCGAGCTCAGCGGCCTTGTAGGGACTCGCGAATTTTTCCTGGTACTCGGCGACCAGCCTTTTTCGCTCCTCCTCAGGGTCCACTGCGGTTTTGATTTCATTTCGAAAAATGATGTTGACCGCTCCATCGGCTCCCATAACGGCAATCTCAGCCGTGGGGTAACAATAATTAATGTCTCCCCGGATATGTTTGCTCGACATGACGTCGTAAGCTCCCCCATAGCCCTTGCGCGTAATGATCGTGATCTTCGGAACCGTCGCCTCACAGAAGGCATAAAGGAGTTTGGCTCCATGTCGGATAATCCCCCTTTCCTCCATGTCAATTCCAGGCAGAAAACCGGGGACATCGACGAAAGTGATAATGGGAATACTAAAGCAGTCGCAAAAGCGAACGAAGCGGGCCCCTTTCACCGAGGAATCCGGTTCGAGGGAGCCAGCCATCCAGTTGGGCTGGTTGGCAACGATACCAGCGGGCATCCCGTTGAAACGGGCAAAACCCACGATCAGGTTTTTTGCATAGTCCTTCTGGACCTCAAGGAAATACCCGTTATCGACGACAGCCAGGATGATCTTCTTCATATCATAAGCTTTTTTTGATTCCTCGGGTACCACGGTTTTTAATGACTCATCCATACGATTCGGGTCATCACTGCAGGGAAGAATGGGCGGCTTCTCTCGATTGTTCTGTGGAAAGAACCGGAGCAGCTCTTTGATGATACGAAGGGTATCCTTATCGTTGTCGCCTGCGAAATGGGCTACGCCACTCTTTTCCATGTGGACCTTAGATCCGCCCAGGAGCTCGGAGGTGATGGGTCTTCCGTCTGCTGTTTCCGTCTTCTTGAGAGCCGCCTTGATCACATCGGGTCCAGTGATATGGAGGTAGCTCGTCTTCTTGGTCATCAAGGTGAAATCAGTCATGGCAGGCGAATAAACCGCCCCGCCCGCACACGGTCCCATGATCGCTGAGATCTGGGGGATGACCCCGGAGGCCATCACATTCCTGAGAAAGATATAGGCGTATCCAGCAAGGCTCTCGACGCCTTCCTGGATTCTTGCTCCGCCCGAATCGTTGAGGCCGATGACAGGTGTTCCCGTCTTCATGGCGAGATCCATGACTTTACAGATTTTTTCTGCGAAGGCCATGCCGAGGGCTCCTCCGAAGACGCTGAAATCCTGGGAAAAGACGAAGACCAGGCGGCCGTCGATCTTTCCGTAGCCGGTGACGACGCCATCGCCATAGAATTTCTTCTCTTCCATTCCAAAATCGGTACAGCGGTGAGTGACAAAGCGGTCGACCTCAACAAAAGTCCCCTTGTCCAGGAGAAGGTCGATTCGCTCCCGGGCGGTAAGCTTTCCGTCTTTGTGTTGTTTATCGATTCTTTCCTGACCGCCTCCCAATGAGGCTTCTTCTCTTCTTTTCTCCAGTTCTTTTCGGATGGCTTCAATGGATCTCATGCTCAGTTCCCCCTTGATCAAAAACCGTCAATGCAAAATGCAAAACTCAAACTGCAAAGTGCAAAATGGTTGAAACCTTACTAAAATTTGCATTTTTCATTTTGCATTTTTCATTTTGCATTGATTTTTTATGAGTTCTTTGGCGATGATCTTCTCGGCGAGGGTGTATGGATCTGTCCGACGATTCATCAGGCTATCAACCATCTCGTCCCATTGGCCCTCCTCGTCGATTCTCTCGATGAACCGGGCCATCACCTCCGTTTGGAGGATCCCAAGAAAAGTCGTTTTCGTCCTCTCCCTGAGCTTCTTTTCCAGGTCGCGGCTCTGTTCCAGTGCCTGCTTGTGACGGTAAATCCCGTAAACCAGCTCAAAGATTCCCTTTCCGAGAATGGCTTCCGTTTTGAAGATCAAGGGGTCCCATGCGCTGTCTTTTTTTCGTCCCATTTCGAGGGACATCCGGAGATCCCGCTCCACTTTGTCTGCCCCTTCCCGGTCACATTTGTTGATGACAAAGAGGTCTCCGATTTCAATGATCCCGGCTTTGATGGCCTGAATATCGTCTCCCATGCCGGGGACCAAAATGACAATGGAGGTATGGGCCGTATTGACGATCTCCACTTCATCCTGGCCGACGCCGACTGTTTCGACAAGGATGATGTCCTTTCCCATGGCATCCATCACATTGACGATGTCCTGTGTAGATCGAGAAAGGCCACCCAGCCAGCCGCGGGTAGCGAGAGAGCGTATAAAGACCCCCTCGTCGGTGGCATGACGCTGCATCCGGATCCGATCGCCCAAGATCGCTCCTCCGGAAAAGGGACTGGTTGGGTCGACGGCAACAACGCCCACGGTCTTCCCCTCTTTCCGGAAGATATCGACCATCTTATCGACGAGGGTGGATTTCCCCGAGCCTGGAGAGCCCGTAACACCGATGATGTAAGCCCGGCCGGTTTTAGGATAGATCTCTTTTAACTCTTCGATGGCCGTCGGGATTCGATCGTCGATATCCCGCATCAGCCTCGAAGCCGCCCGAATATCACCTTCCAAGATGCGCTTTGCCAGGTCCATGATGGGAATAAAATAGCAGAATTATGCAGAAGAAGCAAGGAACAAAGGAAGAAAAGTTAAGGGTGGCGGTTTCTATATTGCTCTTCCGGGGACGCCGATGTGCCTTGCGATCACGATGCGCTGGACCTCCGAGGTTCCCTCGCCAATGTCCAGGAGTTTCTGATTCCGATAATGACGCGCCACCGCATACTCATTCATCAACCCATATCCACCATGAAGCTGGACAGCCTGATTAGCAACCCGGTGATACATCTCGGAGCAGAACATCTTTGCCATGGCCGCTTCCTTGGAGAAGGGTCGATGATTTTCACACAGCCAGCAGGCCTTATAAAGGAGAAGTCTCGCCAGCTCGATCTCTGTGGCCATATCTGCCAGCTTAAAGGCGTTCACCTGGAAGCTGCCGATGGGCCTCTCAAATTGTTCCCGATCCTTTGAATACTTCAGTGCCAGCTCAAAGGCTCCCTGAGCCCCTCCCAGTCCCATGGCCCCGATGCTCAACCTTCCTCCGTCAAGGGTGGCAAGCATCTGGTGAAATCCATCGCCCCGTCGGCCCAGAAGGTTTTCTTTGGGAACACGGCAATCCTTGAAGTAGAGCTCTCCGGTGTTCGAGGCCCTCCAGACCATTTTGCCGTGCATCGTCTTCGTGTCGAACCCGGGGGTTCCATTGGGCACAAGGATGCAGGAGAGCTCGTTCTTTCCGTCTCTTCGCTTACCGGTCACGGCCTGGACGACACAGACCCGGCTGATGTCCGTTGCCGAATTGGTGATGAAGATCTTTGAACCATTGATAACCCAGTGATCCTCCTCCAGCGTTGCAGTGGTCCTGGAAGCTCCTGCATCGGAACCGGCGTTCGGTTCCGTCAGCCCGAAGGATGAAAGAGCAGTCCCCGTACAGAGTTCGGGAAGCCACTTTTTCTTCTGATCTTCGTTCCCATAGTAATAGATGGGTGAAATGCCGAGGGAGTTTCCAGCAGCGAGGGTTGCAGCCTGAGAGCCATCGATCCGCGCGATCTCCTCGGTCGCAATGATGTAGGAAATATAGCCCACATTGCTTCCACCGTATTCCTCAGGGACGAAAGGGCCGAAAAGTCCGAGATCCCCCATCCTTTTTGTCAGGGCGTAGGAGAATTCCTCCTTATCGTCCAGCTCCTGGGCAATCGGGGCGATCTCCTTCTCGGCAAGATTGCGAACCATCTTTCGGAGCATCTGCTGTTCTTCAGTAAGGTCAAAATCGAGCGCCATCATTACCTCCCAAACCTAAAAGACACGGAGACACGGAGACACGGGGACACGGAGACACGGGGACACGGAGACACGGAGACACGGAG